>Ga0163154_10000017_pt1 | contig 215968 bp, 170 predicted proteins | sample OliLakLV19MP9P1_FD_148649 | JGI IMG/M metagenome (GOLD analysis project Ga0163154, IMG submission 148649) | Freshwater microbial mat bacterial communities from Lake Vanda, McMurdo Dry Valleys, Antarctica - Oligotrophic Lake LV.19.MP9.P1 | ecosystem: Environmental > Aquatic > Freshwater > Lake... | reverse complement strand
AAGCTGTGGAAGCGGTTGCGTCCCTTGAAACGCGGATAACCCGCCTTTTCACCCGCTTTGACGCGACGAAAGAAGGCTTGATATGCCTTATCCACATCAGCGGCGACGGATTGCATGGTTTGACTGGATACCGATTTGGCCGCCCACGCGAACGTCTTGCGGTAGTGAATACCCGTCTTTTGTTGTTCGTGTTTGGTGACGCTGCGCCCTTCCAACTTGTACGCCCATGTACGTTCGGAAACGCACATGTTATACCAATTGCGACAAACCTTCAGCACAAGCAGCATCTGTCGCGCTTGCGCGGGCGTCGGATACAGACGGTATTTGAATGCTTTGAAGTGTGTGTTAGACTCTCTCATGCTCTTACCCCACTAGGTTGGAGAGATAGTGGGAGCGTCAACTCCGCGACTGACATTCCTCGTATTGTAGCACAATTGAGCGATAGGCACAATGCTACGCCCTTATATCCCCATGTCTAAAGACAGGGGCTTTACGGCGCTTTTCGGGTAAACTTCTACCAATTGGTAGAATGACAGGCTAACCACGATGACTCCACTAATCACGACGCAAACGCTCTTCGACTTCAGCGACAACCGTGCGTACACCGCCTTCTATAACGTCGATGATGGCGTCATGGGCGGCGTCAGCCAGGGCAACCTGCGGCGCGGCGATGGCACGCTGGTGTTCTCTGGCACGGTCCGTCTTGAAAACAACGGTGGTTTTTCGTCGATGTCGTCACGCTTTGAGTCCGTCGATTTGAGCGGCTTCGACGGGATGTGGCTGCGCGTGCGTGGTGATGGCAAACGCTACCGCATTCATCTCAAAGATCGCGCTACCCTCGGTCCCGTCGTGTATCAAGCGACGTTTATGACGCGCGCCGACGAATGGATCGACGCGTATATCGCGTTCGCATCGCTGCGCCCGCAGTGGTACGGACAGTCAATACCTGCGCTGCCGATCAATACCAGACATATCTCCGCGTTCACCGTCATCATCGAAGACAAGCAAAAAGGCACGTTCGCGCTCGAAATCGCGCGCATCGGCGCTTATAAAGGCGACGCGCTCCAGCAGTTTGTCTAATCACCGCCTGATCGCTGGGGAGTGCTGAATATCGTGGACATCTTTCATAGTGACAAGGCACACTTTATCCGAAAAACACCAGGATATTCACCACTCCCCCCCAAGATACAGGCGCTGTTGCCCTATGGTATGCTCAGGGCAATGGTTTCAGTGCTTCCTCGTTGATCGCCACTGAAAAGAGCCGCGATGTCTTTTGAATCAATTCACCGCGTGATCGGCGTCGATGTCGGCGGCACGAAAATCGACGCCGTTTTGATGGACGCCGACGGAACGATCCACGCCGATGTGATGCGCCCAACCGACGCCGCCGACGGCGCGAATGCCGTCATCGACCGGATCGCCGACATGATCGAGACGCTAACGCATCAATCGACGAAGCCTGTTCATGCCGTTGGCGTCGGCTGCACGGGCATCGTCGATCAAACGGCGGGAGTCGTCGAAATGTCGGTGCATTTGCGCTGGAAGAACGTCGAACTCCGCGATGAAATCGCGCGGCGGCTCTCGTTCAAATCCACTATCATCATCGAGAACGACTTGAAAGCCGCGATCACCGGCGAATCCGTTTTCGGCGCGGGCGTCGGCGCACGTTCGCTGGTCTATCTATCGATTGGCACCGGATTAGGCGCGGCGGCACTCGTCGATGGTCATGTCGTCGCAATGGAGATCGGGCATTATCGCCTATACCCCGATGACAATGGACGTGCGTGTACGTGCGGGCAGCACGGCTGCATCGAAACCGTGTTGAGCGGCTCAGGCTTGGCACGCGGCGCAAACATGACCGCCGATGCCATGTTGTCGGCGGCGCGCGGGGGCGATGTGGTCGGTTTACGTATGATCGACGAGGCGCGCGACGGCTTGGCACGCACGATTGCGCTGTGTGCGGGCATGTTTCAGCCGCAGCGTATCATCATTGGCGGCGGCTTCGGCTTAGCCGCATGGGATTTGATTACCAACGGCATCATCACGCAAGCGCGCGGCTGGATTTTGCCTGCATTGGTCGAATCGATCACACTGCATCGACCCGGCTGTCCGCGTCAGGCACTCGGCGCGGGCGCGCTGACGCTGAAAAGTACAAACATCTGATTTAATTAGTCATCAACGACGATGGCAACCCGAATAGAAGGCGAAATCCTTGCTGAAATCGGGTTTGCCAATCGATCTTCGTCAAAAGGCGGCTGTTCCAAAAGTGTATATGGATTATCGACGGTCACCACCATGAGTTCGTATACACCGGGTTCATCTGGTGCATCCACTGCTGCGGCAATTGAAAGTTGTGTTCCTTCGCCCATATCGGTTATCAAAGCTGACGTTTCAAAGTCATCGGCATGATCGATGTTGACCTGCGAATAATTCAAAAACGTGAGTAATATAACCCTCATCGCTTCTGGAGGACTAACGGCATTGTTGCCTAAATGAATGAAAAAATCGATAGGCTCGCTCGTCTCAGTATCATAATTCGTCCACCCATTCAACACATCACGGCTTGGATTTTGATTGACGACTACGCCTTGAAAGGCAACTTCTGAGGTCGCTGTTTCTCCTGTGTAATCGATAGTGGGGGTTGGCATGTCAAGGTCATAAGGTTCAGCCAGTAAAACAAGTCGTGACGAGTACAAATAATTGAGATCAGTATTGAAGCGATACGCCTCTGTCAAATCGCTCGAAAACGGGTTTGCGAATGCCAAAATGATGAAATCATGAAACCCACTGGCGATGACAGGCGTTGAAAACGGAATATTGACCTCTTCACCTGCTTCGAGGCTTATGAGCAAAGAGTCCGTTTGCTCACCTTCCCAATCGCATTCTACTTGCACATAATCGAGCAGACACATCAGCAAATAATCACGCGCTTCAACCTGATTGGTCAGAAACAGGCTTCCACTAAACCGTGTATCGGGTTGAAGTACATAGGTTTGCCAATTTTCACCCGACTCACTTCGGATACCAATGCCGACATAGCCACCTAATTCCTGTGCATTACTTATTTTGCCATTCAAGGACATCATAACTGTGAACGAAATAAGTAAACTGATAACCCGAAAGCGTGTCATTACAACTTCCTCGCAAATTTGTAAACATTTTTAATAGGGATGCTTCGGGTGAAGCATCCCTATCCCATTTCAACGACTGGTCAGCAGCTTGTATCTTCAGTGGTATAAGCGTAGACCGAAGCACCCTGCTGAAATTCATGGTCACCCCGACCTAATTTGTTACTCGTACTACACGAATCGATTGAAGATGAAGCAGTAGCGAGCGCATCCGCGCTGTTGTATCGATTAGCAATACTGGTTGACCGAAGTACGCTGTTTGTCCATAAACGCGCGGTTACTGTCAAACGTTGAATATCACAGGGGTAAGTTGAATTGGCGTAATCTCTGACGCGCGAATCTGCATATTCAGACAGACCACCGGGCGAAGCTAACGCGCTTACATATGAAAATACGACCGCCTGACAATTGGAGTTGTAACGGCTCGCGGGTGTAAAAATCCAGACGATAGCTTTTCCTTGTTCTGGAAATTGCGATACATAATCGGGCATAAGATTACCATTGGGTAATACGCCCACATCCGTGTCGATGTCCTCTTGACTCATGACATTTGAAGCGGTGATCGCAACCAATATCAGCAAACCTAACGCGAGATAAAATCGGCTTTTCATCACTCGATACTCCTTTAGGTACTTGTCTTCGTTTTGTCAACAGACCGAATCTTCTGTAACATAGGTGAACAGACTCACACCTTGTTGAAATTCGTGATTTCCTCTCCCAAAAGAGCTTGACTGACATGCGATTTGTGGGCTGGAGGCGGATGCAGTACCAAACGAATTGTTGTATACATTCACTACACCGGAGTCGTTTTGTAGATTACCTGAAATCCACAGGCGAGCACGGGTTCCAATACGTTGAATATTGCAATAAGCGTAGCTCTGTCCATCAACTGATGAAGATTGAGCACTATGGAACTGCGTACCGTTCATGAAGGAGAGACCAGAACTGTAAAGGAATCTGATTGTCTGGCAGTTTCCACCCCGAAACATATCACTGGAATTTGGGTTCGTGATTGTGGCTGAACCCTGCGATGGATATTGTTGTCGATAGGAAGGGTCTAAATCGCCGTTAGCCAATACTCCAGGATCAGTTGGAATATCCTGAATATCTTGCGCGGAAACCAAAGTGGTTGCAACGAGGAAGAATACAAAGATGCTCAACCGTCTGACATGAAAAAACAGATTTGTCATGTGCTGTCCATTCTGTTCAACGATACTTCAAGGATAATTACATTTAATATTTAGGTCAAGTGGCATTTATTTAAGTCTTTATTAAATTCACAAATGGGATGCGTTTGTGTATTTTGAGTACAATTTTCGACATAATATCAAATAGGCAAAAATTGCTGGAAGATTAATCATGACACTCAATATCGAACGCGAAATTCACGAACAACCCGCCGCCGCCGCGCGCTTGCTCGATGCCGAACGCGCGCACGCCGTTCGGATTGCTGCCGCCATCCGCGAATATGACCCGGCGTATGTGTGCATCGCCGCGCGCGGCACCAGCGATAACGCCGCCCGTTATGCCCAATACATCATGGGCGCACACTTAGGCTTGACGGTCGCGCTCGCCGCGCCATCGCTGCACACGCTGTATCGCAAGCCACCGCGTTATCACCGCGCGCTCGTCATCGGCATTTCGCAGAGCGGACAAAGCGAAGATGTGCGTCAGGTCATCACCGACGCGCGCGCGCACGGCGCGCTCACTGTCAGCATCACCAACGCGCCCGACTCGCCGCTCGCGCAAAACGCCGATCATCACCTATATATCCACGCGGGCGCAGAGCTCGCCGTCGCAGCGACCAAAACCTACACCGCCGAATTGATCGCGCTGGCGTTGATCACGGCGGCGGTCAGCACGGATACGACGCTTACAGCGGCGTTAGACACCATTCCGGCGGCGCTGCGGGCGACGCTGGAACTGACCACGCCGATCCACGCCTGGGCGGGGTATTTGAAGGACATGACACAGTACGCGGTCATCGGGCGCGGTTATAACTACTGCACCGCCTATGAGATCAGCCTGAAGATTAAAGAGTTGTGTTCGGTCATCGGTGAAGAATACAGCGAAGCCGATTTCCGGCACGGACCAATCGCCGTCGTGCAGCCCGGTATTCCGGTGATCATCGTCGCGCCGCGCGATGCGACCGTCGAAAAAATGCGCGAGTTGGTCGAAAAACTCAACGTCAAAGGCGCAGATTGTCTCGTGATCAGCGATGACGAGACGTTCGGCAGCATCGCTCGGCAGTATATGCCGATCGCGCCGCTCGTAGATTGGCTTAGCCCGATTGCGGCGGTCATCCCTGGTCAGGTAATGGCGATGCATTTAGCGGTGGCGCGCGGCGGCGATGTCGATGCACCCATCGGCTTGACCAAAGTCACGAACACGGTGTAACGCTCATGCACGGACTGATCAAAAATGTGAACGTCTATATCGATGCCTGGCAGCAGTATCATCGTTGGATCGCGTGGGACGGGCGCACTGTCGAAGATATTGGCATCGGTCAACCGTACCGCCCCGACGCCGATTTCGATCTTGTGCTCGATCTGAGCGCACAGCCGCGTTTGACCATCATTCCTGGCATGATCGATATTCATATACACGGTTCCGCCGGACACGATGTGATGGATGCGACGCCGACCGCGCTGCACGAAATGTCGCGGTTTTTCGCGCAGTACGGCGTCACCGCATGGCTGCCAACCACGCTCACCCATACCCACCAGCACTTGATGGCGGCGCTGCTCAATATCAAAGCCTATATGCAACATCAGCCGACCGACGGCGCGCAGGTGATCGGCGCACGGCTGGAGGGACCTTACCTCAACCGTGCCAAAGCCGGCGCGCAAAACCCGCAGTATATCCGTGAGCCACACCCAGACGAATTTCTTCAGTATCTCGATCTCGACGTGATCAAGATCGTCGATGTCGCGCCCGAAATTCCCGGCGCGGATGCCTTGATCGCAGAATGCGCGCGGCGCGGCATCATCACGTCGGTCGCGCACTCCAATGCGACGGCGGATCAAGTGCTGCGCGCGCACACGCTCGGCTTGAGCCATTCGACGCACACCTTCAACGCGCAAAGTCCACTGCATCAACGCGAGCCGGGCGTGGTCGGCGCGGTGCTGACAACCGACACTCTATCCGCCGAAGTCTTGGGCGATGGCGTGCATGTGCATCCGATGGTGATCAAACTGCTGTTCAACGTCAAGCGCAACCCCATCGTCATCACCGACGCGGTGCGTCCTGCCGGAATGCCCGACGGCGTGTATCCATTCGATGACCGCGAAGTCATTTTGCGCGATGGGGCGGTGCGCTTGCCCGATGGCACTTTAGCCGGAAGTTCTTCGACCATGAACCGCGTCATGCGTGTCGTCTCCAAAGTCGATCTCGACAGCGCGACGCCCGATACCGACGAGGCATTCTGGCATCGTGCCGTCGATTACGCGACTATCAACCCGGCGCGCTTGCTCGGTATCCACGCGCATAAAGGACACTTGGACGCGCGCGGTGGCATTCAATCGGACGCCGATTTTGTCATCGTCGATGAAGACTACAATGTCTATCTCACGGTCATCGACGGACACGTCGTATATAACCGATTATAGAGTGGCAGCCTCTATGCCGCTTGAACACCGATTTGGGCAGGTTTGAGTCCTGCCGCTAGTACCCGACCACTACGATAATTGCAGTTTCCCCCTCACCCCCGACCCCTTTTCAGGGGCAGGTATTTTATCGCTGGACGATAAATCGTCCGTCTGCCGCAAAGAAAAGCCTACTAAAGGGGCTGTTAAGGTTCTCAAGGGTTCACGTGTTCGCTTCCAATTGAGAATACATTGAATGATTCCGACAAAGTACCAAAAAGCATGAAATACCTACCCTTGTGAACACCCCGACCTCTCTCCCACGCAAACGGCTGAGGGGAGAAAAGCTAAATACCGCTGTGATGAGGTACTACGTTTGCTTTTGCGTTAAATCTTTCGCTTTTCCGCCGCTTCTTTCAATATCCCGCCGAAAAACCGCAGCGTATCTTCGATATGCGCTGTCCAGTACGCCGAATTGTGCGCGCCGTCAAATTCTTCGTAGATATGGCCGATCTCATGCGTTATCAGCGCTTGATGCAGTGTGCGGTTTTGCGCGATCAAAAAATCATCGATCCCACAGTCGAAGCGGAACGGCGGCAGCCGATTTTTGTTCAGCATCAGCCAATATAACAGTGCGTGATCGTCGGGATGCGCGCTTGCCGATGGAACAATCTCACCCGTCAACATTGCGATTTGGTCGATCATCGTCACGCTGGAATGCGCGGCGGACGCAGCGAAACGGTCGGGGTATTTGGCGGCGAGTCGCAGCGCGCCGAACCCGCCCATCGATAACCCGGCGATCATGCGTATCGAGTTATCCGTCAGCGCATGCGGAAATGCCGCCATCGCCTCGTGTGGTGCATCATCGAGTATCCAGGCTTCATAATCGGCGTCAGCGTGCGCCACATATGCCGACCCCAGCGCCACCAACCCGTCCGACGGCATGATCAGCGCCATCGGCGGCACATCGCCCGCGTCGATCAGCCGTTGCAGCGTCACATGTGCGCCCATCGTGTATGCCCACGCCCAATGACTGGCATTTGCGCCGTGCAGCAGCGTGACCATCGGCAAATCGGGCGTTTGTTCGTGACCAGCGGGCATGTAGACCGTCATGTCGGCGCGACCATGCAGCGCCGCGCTGTAAATCATGATGAAGGACAATCCGGGTGGCGTGTAAGTGGGGTTGGAAATTTCCATAGTGGTAGACCCATCCGTGAGGTTATGGCGCTGCTGTGCCCGCCGAATCGCAAGCGCTCAAACATACCGCAAAGATGCAAATGTTCACATTCAAAACGCGCACACTAGGCGCGGACGCGCTTTTACGGGGGTGTAACTCGGCTTGACCGCGATCCGACAAGCCAGCCGTCGTTCGATGCGTGCGGTGTTCATACAGCCGATACCTGAACCTGTTCCAGAATCGACTCGAACGACGCCCGCGTAAAATGCCCGCCGCCGCATTCGGTGATCGCGTTCGCTGTGCCCGCCGCAACGCCACCCCGCAGACCGTCGGCAGCAGCGCCGCTCATCGCCAGCGCTGCCAGAAAGCTGTCGCCGCTTCCAATCGTGTTGATCGGCGTGATCGGCGGTGGGGTTGCGATAAAACGCCCCGCATCGCTCACCATAACCGCGCCGCGCGCACCAAGCGTGACCACGACCGCCCCGCGCGTGTGAGCGTGGGCGTCGGCAGCAGCCGCCAGTGCGGAGTCAGCATCGTCCACAGTTCGACCGAGCAGCGCGCCGATCTCAGCGCCGTTGATCTTCAGATTCAAAGCGCCGATCGCGTAGGCGACTGCCAAACCGACGCCGCTTCCATCGATCCAGAGTGGTTTTTTACTATGGCGCGCCAGATTGATCAGCCCGCGCACGCCGATCTCATCGACGTGTGGCGGATAACTACCACAGATGCACAGCGCGGCTGCATCGTCGAATGCTGCTTGCAGACTACCGACGAACCCCGCCCATTGCAGCGTATCCAAGGGCTGACCCGGTTCGTTGATGACGGTCATTTTATCGGTATCGTGCAGCAAAATCGTCGCCGTGCGTGTTTCGGCGCTGACCGTATATGGGCGTAAGCGCAAGCCTTCGTCGGCGCACAAGGCGGTCAAACGCGCGCCGTTCAGCCCGCCGAGCGGCGCGCACGCCAGGACATCGCCGCCCAATGCGCGCGCGGCACGCGCGACGTTGATGCCTTTACCGCCCGCTGATACGCGCACATCGGATGCACGGTTGACCGCACCCGTCATCAATGAAGAGAGGGTAATGATGCGGTCGAGCGCGGGGTTGGGCGTGATGGTGAGCAGCATTATGATGACGGATCAGGCGTCAAAAGACAAAAGTGTGGCACGTGCAGATAAGTACTACAGTTTTGTTTTTTCACACAACCGCTTTCACCTTGCCCTTAACGAATGATTCTGCTTTCGACTGCCAGCGCGACCGCTTGCGTGCGGCTGATAGTACCGAGTTTGCTTAGGATATTACTGACATGATTCTTGACTGTCGAACTGCTAATCACCAGACGCTCGGCGATTTCGCGGTTGCTCAAGCCTTCGATCATCAACGACAGCACCTCGCGCTCGCGTTCAGTCAAATCATGACCGACGGAGGGCGGGCGCGTCGTCGCGCGGATTAATACCTGCGCGGCTTCGGGTGCGAGCGTTGATTGTCCGGCATACGCACGGCGAATCGCGTTGGCGAGTTCTTCACCCGTCACATTCTTGAGTAAGTAGCCAATCGCGCCCGCTTTAAGCGCGGCTTGCACATTTTCTTCATCGCCAAAACTCGTCAGCGCGATGATCCGAACTTCTGGGCACGCGTGCGTGATTTGTGTCGTCGCCGTCACGCCATCCATACGCGGCATCACCATATCCATCAATACCACGTCGATTCCGCCTTGTTTGCACGCTGAAAGCGCGGCAGCACCATCGTTCGCTTGATTGACGATCTGAATATCATCGAAATTTTCCAACAGCACGCTTAAGCCCTTGCGTACAATATCATGATCATCGACCAGCAATACGCGAATCTTTTCGGTTGCCATGGGCTTCCTCTTCTGTTGTCCAATAGTTTCTAGTGCGGGTGGCGTGTACTGCTGCATAATACTATGTCCTCCTGTAGGATTGTCTAATAGTCATCAGGAATGTGCCAACGTACATCGATGCGCGTCCCCGCGCCCGGCGCGCTTGTGATCCTAATCTCCGCGTCGATGTCTTCAGCCCGCTCGGTCATAATGCCAATGCCAAGGCTGGTTGCCGCGACCTCTTCCAGGTCAAAGCCCGTCCCATCATCCTGGATCAGCATATGCAGATCACCTCCAAGCTTCTGCACCGATACCTTCACACGCTGTGCGCCCGCGTGCTTGACGATGTTGTTCAGCGCTTCTTGCATGATGCGGTAAAATGCGATTTGTGCTTCGGGGATGAGTGGAGCAATATCATCGAGTTCCAGCATAATATCCAGCCCGCGCCGATACCGGAACATTTCGGCGTAGCCTTCAAACAACTGTTTCAAGCCGACTTTCGTCAGCGATGTTGGGCGCAGTTCGAGCAGCAGCACCCGCATTTCCGAAAGCGCCGACCCCGTCAGCCGATTCGATTCCTGCATAAGTTCAAGTGAGCGCGGCGGATTTTGCTCGAACTGTAAAATCGCCGCTTCGCTCATGTTGCGACACGTGAACAAGGTTTGGCTGACGCTGTCGTGCAGTTCACGCGCCAACCGCTGGCGTTCTTCGATGGCGGCGAGTTCCAGCGACTGCTTGTGCATTGCCGTTTGCACGCGCTGCCGCTCGATAGCGTAATGCACCGCCCGTGTGATCAGCTTGGCGTCGGTATCGCCTTTGACGAGATAATCCTGCGCGCCCGCTTGCACGGCTTGCACGCCCAACCGTTGATCGCCAAACCCCGTCAGCACCACCACCGCCATATCGGGCGCTTGTGCAACCACGCGATGCAATGTTTCTACCCCTTGACTATCGGGCAGCGATAAATCGAGCAGCACGGCGTCGAACACATCTTCCGAAAGCTGCCGCAGCCCATCTGCAAGCGTGGTGGTGATCTCCAGCTTCGAATCGTAGTCGTCATTTTTCAGCAGCATTTCGCGGATTAGCCGTGCATCGCCCGCATTGTCTTCAATCAGTAATATATCCATAGGTTCATTCATTGTTTCCAGCTCTTGCTCCGGCGTTGCAATGGTTTGATTTTGCAAGTTTTAAGGCGAGTGCTTACAGAAACACCCGCCTAAGTTTTAGGCGGAAGTTTGACGATGCTAAACCAAAAATTCTCAATATTCTTGACGATCTCGATGAAGCGGCGAATATCGACGGGTTTGGTGATATAGCAGTTGGCGTGCAAATCATAACTGGTCATAACATCACGGTCATCGTCGCTCGTCGTCAAAACCACCACTGGAATACGTTTCAGACGGTCATCCGCTTTGATATCTGCCAGCACTTCACGTCCATCTTTTCGCGGCAAATTCAAATCGAGCAAAATGATATCCGGGCGCGGCATATCCTCATACGGGGATTCCTGGCGCAAAAACGACAGCGCTTCTACGCCATCGGCTACGACGAACAATTCGTTGTTCATCTTCATATCTTTGAGGGCTTCGCGCGTCAGGCGCACATCACCAGGGTTGTCTTCGACGAGTAGGATCATGATGGCTTCCATTTGCATGAATAACGCTCCTAAAGCAAAGGTAATGTGAAATAGAACGTTGTCCCGACGCCCACTTCTGATTCGACCCAGATACGACCGCCGTGATTTTCTACGACCTTCTTGACAATAGATAATCCGATGCCTGTGCCAGGATATTTGTCTTTGGCATGTAAGCGCTGAAAAATAACAAAAATACGTTCCAGATACGCTGTTTCGATGCCAATACCATTATCGCGCACAAATATCTGATAGACGCTATCCTGTTGTTCAAAGCCGATATGAATTTGGGGTGGTTGGGTGCCAACGAACTTGAGCGCGTTGCTGATCAGGTTTTGGAACAACTGCGACATCTGAGTTTCGCTGCCTTGCAGCATCGGCAGCGGGTCGCGCGTGATAATCGCGCCTGTATCCTCGATCACGAGTTGTAAATTTCGCAGGGCACGGTCAAGCGCTTTATCAAGGCTGAAGCGGACAAAATCCGCCCCGCCGCGCTGTACACGCGAAAACATCAACAAATCGTTGATCAAATTTTTCATACGTGCCGCGCCACCGACCGCGTAATCGACAAACTCGATGCCGTCGGCATCGAGTTTGTCCTTGTAACGGTCTTCAATGAGCTGTAGATAACTCGTCACCATCCGCAGTGGTTCTTGCAGGTCGTGTGATGCCACATACGCGAATTGTTCGAGTTCTTCGTTGCTGCGGCGCAAATTCTTAGCGTACGCTTCAAGTGCAAATTCTGCGTTTTTACGCGCGCTCACATCCATCATCACGCCGAATACCTGCGTTTCACCTTTGTCGGTATCGACGACCGATGTATACGTCTCGACATGTACCGAACGCCCGTCTTTGCGTGCAACGCGGAAATTCGTTGTTCCAGTCGTCCGCTGGTCGTAGATTTCAATGCTGCGATTCCACATGGCCGGGTAATCTTCGGGGTAAATCATGCGCTCCCATAAAGCAGGGTCGTCACGCAGTTCAGCACTGCTGTATCCGAATAACGTCTCGCTGTACTCGTTGATGTAATCGAACGTCTGCCCATCGCGCGGCGACCCATGACCTTCCCAGATCAAACCCGGCACATTGTGGATGACATTGTTCAGGCGGCGGCGCTGCTGTTCGATGATCGCCGCCAATGCCATCATTTGCAGTTCATTTTGTTTTATCGCTGTAATATCGCGGCTGACACTGACGCACAAACGCACGGTGCCATCAGTGTTGAAGACAGGTGCAGACTTGATCGAAATCCAACGTTCGCCGCCTGTCTCTTTATACACAATCCGCATCACCAAATCAGACGAAAGCGCGTGCTGAAACACACCTACGCGCGGCATTGCCGATAGCGGCATGATCTCGCCACGCTCATCGTAAATATCGACGCTTTCGCGTGATTTCGGAAACGGTATGGTCAGCATCTCTTCAACCGCACTAAAGCCGCTCATTCCGGCGGCGGCGCTGTTGGCATACACCGCCTGTCCGTTTTCAAGCTGCGCGGTGACCGAATCGGTGATCGCTTCCAGAATGATGTTGACTTCTTCCGATTGTGCGGCGATGCGGTCGTTCAGACGTTTCAACTCGACTTCCGACCGCTTTTGTTCGGTAATGTCGCGTGACACCACCACCGTACCACGGACGATGTTGCTGCCGTTATCAAAAATCGGCGTGGTGATATTCGATAACCAGTATTCGTCATCGCTGCCGTGCAGGCGATAGCGTAGCGACCACACTTTTGACTGACGATGCTCAAAAACATGTGCATAAACACGCTGCGCGTCGATGGGTGAGCCAGTGTCGTCGGTCGTTTCCAAAACCTCCAACCGCGCCCATAATTCGCTGACGGGGACGCTGCCCGTCATATCTGTGTGCGGTGACTGGATCAACTTGGCGATGGCGGGGTTGGCATACGTCACTTCGCCGTCGGCACGTTGAATGGTCACCCCATCCTGCATGGCGTTCAAAATCGCGTCGAATTCGGCGGCTTTTTCTGCGCGCTCTTTGAACGCGATTTCCAGTTCGGCAGCCTGTTTCTCTAATCGTGAAGCCAGTTCACGCCGCGCCTTTTCCTGCTGTTTTTCCATGCCAATATCGCGCGCAACCGTGATCGTACTGCGAACGAGATGCCCGCCTTCATGAAAAATTGGCGCAGTGATCAGCGATAACCAGTGTTCCTCCGCACTACCCTGCACCCGATAATGCATTGTCCACGTTTGTGCCTGACCGTGCGTAAAAACGCACTCATAGATGCTTGTCGCGTCGATGGGTAATCCTTGATCGTCACTCATTTCCAAAATTTCCAACCGCGCCCACTGCTCGCTGATAGGCACACGGGTCATTTGTTCCAAGTCATCGAATTGGACGAAGCTCGCCATTGCCGGGTTGGCATATAAAAGCTCGCCATCGGCACGCTGCATCGATACACCATCCCGCATCGCGTTCAGAATCGCATCTAATTCAGCCGTTTTTTCCTGTCCTACTGCCAGCGCGATCTGTAAATTCGCCGCTTTTTCTTCCAACTGCGCGTTCAAACGCTTCAATTCTTCTTCATACACGCTGCGCGCGGTGATGTCGCGCGCGACATGCGCGACCATCCGCACCTGCCGATCTATATCGAAGATCGGCACGGTAATGACCGACAAAATCCGCTGCGCCTCGCTCTTGGGGTCGGCAAGTTTGACCGACCAGTTCGTTGATTGCGCGGTCGAAAATACCTGACTAAAGATACTGGATGGATCAAGCGCCATCTCATTTTCATCGATCGCGCTGTCTGCGACGATGTTGCCCCATTGAATTTCTGGCGGCTGCTTCATCAGCCATTCCGCTGATGGTGCAAAATTGAATGCTGCCAATGCCGGGTTGATATACGTGATCACGCCGTTTTTATCCTGGAGTGATAACCCGTCGCGGATCGCGCTTAAAATCGCGCTTAATTCGGCAGTCTTTTGTTGATTGGCGACTTCTGAAACGCGCCGCCGTTCTTCGATATAACTGATCGCAAAAGCGACGATCAAAAACAAAGTCAAGCGTATGGTATCACCCGTCAAACTGTTAAACGCGATTTGATGATAAGGCATGATGAAAAAATAATCTGTCAGTAAAGCCGATAGGATGCCGCATGTAATGCCCGGTCCCAGCCCACCATAAATCGCGCTTAATATGACCGCGAATACGAAAAATAACAATGTGGCGCTGATACTGGCTTCAGAAGTCGCGTTAAGGGTTGTCCAGAAAAGGCTGGTCAGCAGCAGGGCGGCGAACGTGAGTACGACCGCGACCCCATAACGTGCCAACAGCGACCGTTGTTGTGGAACAGGAGAGAGAAAGGATGCAAATCGCATCATGAAAATGCCTGCACTTTTGTAAGACCTGATAAGATCGATAATGCCCAAATGAAAGATGACTTAAAAAATCAGTTTTAGCATAATGACGTTTGCATACCCTTTCATCCGCCGCAAGTCAGGTTCACCCCCCCCATATGGGCTATTTAACGACGACTTACTGAATTATTTTAGGTCATGTGGTTGATACAGATATCACCGTTATTGCACATGGGCTTGGTGCAAATGTAGAGTACGGTTACATTAGACGTGAAACGTGTAATCATGTGTACACGGGAATCATCACCGAACAGTTTCTACCGACCTTAATCGACCATCACCGACTCTCCAAAAGGACGATCCTCATGGCAACAAATAATCTGAACAATCGTATGTATTACAGCCGCGAAACTCAGGAACAGGCACAACGTGAGCGCTTCGTGCTGGCGTTGATCGTGCTGGCATTGGGGGTCGGCTTTGGTGCGGCAGTCGCGCTCTTGTTCGCGCCGCAAACGGGCGACCGTACGCGCCGCGTGCTGACCGATTCGGTCGGCAGCGTCGTCGAAAAAGTCCGCGATGAAGTTGAAGAACGCATCAAGAACTAAGCTGTCAACAAGCATCGAACCTCACCCCCCAGCCCCTCTTCACGCGCGGAGAGGGGCGGTTGAGCGAAGCGAAACGGGGTAGAAAGTCCCTCTCCCCTCGTGGGAGAGGGATTTAGGGTGAGGGCTGAGCAGTTACGTTTGATCATCCGAACGCATATTTTTGCGCCGTCCGCCAATACTTCGAGAACCGTCCCAAATCGATGAACCCATCATAATCGACGAGCGCATCCGGCAAAATCACCTCGACCGGCAGATCGCGTTCGATCTGAGCCAAAATCACCTCAAAGCGCGGGCTGACGCTTTCGGTCGTAATAACGCGCGCTGCGCCATGTTCTCTGGCGAACGCGATCACCTGTGCCGATACATCGCCGCGCCGAATCGTGACGGGCATTTCAAGCAAACACTCATACATGAACACGATCCGCTTGAGGCTTATCCCCCACTGTTTGATCAGCGCGTCATCCCACACGTAAACCGCCGGGACGCCCGGAAATTCTTCCAGCGCGGGCTGTGTCGGGCTGAGCGCATCGCCATGTACCCACACGACTACCTGTTCAATCATGACCCACCTTTACTCGTTCACTACATCATCATAAAAATAATTTTCTCGGACGGAAGTATGTGGAAGTATTCTGACTTCCTCTCTCGCCATGAACCCCTGTTTCATCTGCTTTCCGGCGGCTTACTTGGAAACAAATCCGCTTCTATCGTCTCGTAGCTGCCTTCAAAATCGCACTTCCCATACAACGGACAGCGTTTGCAATACACGCCATCTGTAAACCGCTCGATATTCTCACGGTTCATAAAATACGGCTTGGCACTGAACGTGCTGGCGACCCACTGCCACGATAGGTTATTGCTTGCCGGATCACCATCGAGCAGATGACGCAAAAACCAGCGCGCGCCTGCCTGCCATTTAATGCGCCGCCAATGCACGATATACGCCGCCATCCACATGCGCGCATGGTTGTGAAGATAACCCGTCGCGTGCAAATCGTGCGCGAACGAGTCGATGCAAACTAATCCGGTCTCCCCGTGTTCAATATTCGTGGGCAGTGTTTCGGCATAACTCGATGGCTTGAATCCAGTTTTATATGGTTCTTGATCCGCCCAAATCCCGTCGCCCAATTTGTGATACAAACGCTGCCAATAATCACGCCAGCCCAATTCGTTGATGAGCTTTTCAGCCTGCTGCCGATTGACCCGTTTGAGCGCATGATCACGTACTTCGACCAGTGTGATCACCCCATAACGGATGTACGGCGATAAGCGCGTGACCGCCCCGCTAAACTTGTTGCGCGTTGCCGCATACTTTTCGGGATCAACCTGTGCCAGCCGTTCCAGCGCGGCATTGCGTCCGCCGCGCATCTCTGAAACGTGATCATCGACCGCCGCCGCATCGGGAAACTCACTTTTCAGGTACGCGATCAAGTCGTCACGGTCAGTAAAATCACGCCGCATCTCGTTTCGGTCATTCATACCGATGTCCGTTTCTTGCGGCAGGCATCGCTGCAATATTTGACTTCATCCCAATTCTTTTCCCATTTTTTGCGCCAGGTGAACGGTCGCCCGCACACGAGGCAAATCTTGGTCGGCAAATTCTCTTTTTTTACGCCGCGCATCAGTTCATAACCTCATTCAACAATGTTGATGAACGTAGTTGGTTTATTTACACAACCCATCAAGATTGTGTATGGGCATGGCGAAGCCCGTTTGAGGTCTGCGATGCCCACTTGCAAACCGTAAATTAAAAAGGGCATGGCAGATGCTTTGCATCTTCGCCACGCCCCTGCAATTGACACGGAATAGATTTGTTTCGTACCTACTCCGTGATGCCCAATTGTGCATCGCGCGCACGCTTGCGCGTGAGTGCTTCTTTACGTCGCGTTACACGTGCCATCTTTTCGGCTTCGTCCAAATCTTCTTCGACTGCCACAGGCACTTCCGCGACCGCGACTGCGCCGCCATCCGCCGCCATCCACTCGCCGCGAATTTCTTCCCACGGCTTGCTGACGGGTGCAGCGGTCTTGCCCTGCTTCTTCATGGTCTTAATCGTATCGATGTGTTCCCAACCGCCGCGATCCGTCGCTTCTTCCAGCGCGGTTGTCGGCGCGATGTTGACCCAATACGTGAACGGCTTGCTCAACGCTTTCTTATCGAAAATGTGATCGCCTGTCCGGTCGTAATCCGCCAGCTCGTAATCGTGATCCATCTTGATCGCATCGAACGGGCAGAACTCGGCGCAAAACCCGCAGTTCATACAAATATCGATGTCGATGAAGAATGCTTCGGGTTGCGGGATCGGGCGCTTGGTCACAGGGTCTTCGCCGCGCACAATCCAGATACACTGCGGCGGACATACCTTCGCGCAAATGCCACACGAGGTACACCAATCTTCGCCCGGTCGTTCTGGGTGATCGGCATCTTCTATCACCAAAAACGGGATAAACCGAAATCGTTCTGGCACAGCAAGTTTTTCTTCGGGATACTGCACGGTATAAATACCGCGCGAATCGAGTTTCTGACGGTTTTGGAAGTCGGTCTTTTTATCGAGCCGGCGACCAAAGTATTTGATGTCTTCAATATAGGTCTCGAAAAAATGCTTGAACGTGACGCTGAGACCTTTAAGGATACCTACTCCGTACATATCTACCCTCACATCATTCTGTACGGGCGACTCGATACGTCGCCCGCACGCAGGTGTGCAATATTATCGATCCGTCTCGCCCAATACGATGTCAATGCTGCCGAGGATCGCGACAATATCCGCGACTTTGTGACCTTTGCACATCTGACCGAGCGCGGTCAGATTGATAAAACTTGGCGCGCGTACATGATAGCGCCACGGATTCTGCGGACCTTTCGGGTCGCCCTGTGACACCACGTAAAAGCCGAGTTCACCTTTGGGATTTTCGACACGCCCGTAGGATTCGCCAAGCGGCACGCGCGGCATATAAATCGCTTTATTGCCAGAAAACACGCTTTCGCCTTTGGTAGCTTCCAGACGTGGCAAAATCTGCTTCAAAATGCGTACACTTTCACGCATTTCGTCGATGCGTACCAGATAACGGTCATAGATATCACCGTTGTGCCGCACCGACACATCAAAATCGAGTTCAGGGTAAATGCTGTACGGGTCAGCGCGGCGCACATCATAGGCAACACCGCTGCCACGTAGAAGCGGACCGGCTGCGCTGTACGCAATCGCCATTTCGGCGGGCAAATAGCCGACACCGACGGTGCGTGCTTTAATGACTTCGTTATCGCTGAGATAACGATCGAGCTCGTCAATCGATTTCGGCAAGCGCTCGCTGATCAGTTCGGTCAGGTAATCCATCGTGTTAAAATCGCGCACAACGTCGTTGATCAAGTTCGCAGTACCGCGAATACGTTCGGGGATGTCTTTCGCCAATCCCTGAAACCGCATGTAGTTCGGCATCAAGCGACTGCCCGCCGTCGCCTCAAAAAAGTCAAGGATACGTTCACGTTCGGCAATCGCATACAACGCAGGCGTGAAGAATGCGCCCAAGTCATTAAGCAGGAAGCCAATCGCCCAGAAATGGTTGACAATGCGCGTCAGTTCGACCATCAAGACGCGGATGACTTCGGCGCGGTAGGTCGGCGGTGTGTAGCGCGCGCCTTGCGAAAGCAGGCTTTCGACTGCCAGCGCGTAACCATGATTATTGCCCATCCCGCAGATGTAATCGAGACGATCTGTGAACGGCATATTGTGATTCCATGCGTTACGTTCACCAATTTTTTCGTGATTACGATGCAGATAACCCATCACAGGCTCAAGCTGTTCAACGGTTTCACCGTTGAGGGCGATGATCATGCGGAACACACCATGTGTACTGGGGTGATGCGGACCTAAGTTGACGATCAAACGATCGGTCTTCATGCCTTCCGCATCGAATTCGTCCGCGACATCGACACCTAAGCCCATGCCAGCGTACAGCTTGTTTTCGGTAGTGTCGTTCAAACGGCTCAAATCAAGATCAGCCGGATATTTGACGTTCTTGCCGAACATATTCAGTTCTTCGGCGCGGCGCGCATAACCACGCGGCCAACGGCTTTCAAACGGCTTTTGTTCTTCTTCGTAGTAGGCTTCTTTCCAGTCCTTGCGGAGCGGATACCCTTCAAAGCCTTCCCACATTAAAATACGTTTCAGGTTCGGATGACCAGAAAATTTGATGCCAAGAAGGTCATATGCTTCACGTTCTTGAAAATCCGCGCCGGGATAAACTTCTACCAACGATGGGACTTCCGAGTTATCGCGCGGCGACTGCGCTTTGAACACCAAGGCAGGTCCGCCCGATGTGCGATAGGCGTGATACACCATCTCCATATGATCTTGGTTTTCGATGCCAAGATAATCGACGCCTGTCGCGCTCGACAGATAGTTAAAACCGAGTTCGTCGCGAATCGCGCGCGCCACTTCGACAAGCTGACCACGATCCACAATAACGCCACCATAGCCCTGACGAGTATCCGCCTTTACAGCGTCCGGGAAACGTGCTTCAAGATGACTAATGACGCTGGGAAGGTCGGCGGTCGTCAATTGCGCCGGTGCGCCTGTCTGTTCAATCATAACCATGATTTATTTCGCCTTTTCTTGCGCGGCGCGTTTGCGCGCTAAGGCTGCTTCACGCTTCGCCAAATTTGCAGCTTTTTGAGGATCGATTTCGACTGCCGGGTCGGCTTTCGGCGCTTCGACAGCAGGGGTTACAACCGCGCCGCTCGCACCATCTGCGACGGCTTCAAGTACAGGCGCGGGCGCTCTGCCAATATCCATCGCCGCCGCGGGGAGTTCACGCACGCCATAGACGCCGCCCGCCGCCGCACGTTCTGCCTGCTGGCGGATCATTTCCATCTGGCGCGGGTCAATGATATCCGCACTCAAAATCGGAATCGGCACGGGGTCGCTGGGACCAACACCATACCAGGGCACATCGTCGAGATTTGCTAACGATTGACCGTCGATCTTCTTTTGGAGCGCGATCAAACCGTATAACAACGCTTGTGGAGTCGGCGGGCAGCCGGGAACATAGACATCGACCGGGATATACTGGTCAATGCCCGATACGACGTTGTAGCCTTCCTTGAAAGGACCGCCGCCGCTCGCGCACGCGCCCATCGCCAGTACATATTTCGGTTCTGGCATCTGGTTATACAGGCGGACAATCGGAACGACCATTTTCTTCGTCACCGTGCCGCTCACGATCATCAAATCTGCCTGACGGGGTGACGCACGCATAACTTCCATACCAAAGCGCGCTGTATCGTACCGCGCCGCCGCCGTTGCGATCATTTCGATAGCGCAGCACGCCAGTCCGAACAAAAGGGGCCAAATCGACGACCGACGACTCCAATTGTAAATGCGGCTCAAACTGGTGATCGCGACATTGTTCTGCATATCTGCCGGAACAGGAAATTCGGTTTCATGCAGTTCTCGTAAATTGAGTTCACTCATAGGGATTGACCTCTTCGTACCACTCCCGAAGGATGTCTTTGAGGATACCTTCGTTGACCAAGCTTGGGTCATCTACAAAATTAGGCAGCGACACGATCATGTCGATCAGTTGAGACTCACCCACCATCTCAATATCAATCTGCGGATAGACCGCGATTAAACCAAGGACAATCTCGTAAGTCGCTTCCCAGTACAGCCGATTAGCAAAAGAATTACCGCTCATTTGTCTCGATTTTACCTCATTTTGACCTAATTTGTACAATGAGGATCAATCTTATTCAGCTGGCGCTTATCATCGGATCATTCCCGGTTGTCGATTTGCGCGCGCTGCAAGCGTCCGCTGTAATCGATATACACCGATTTCCACTCGGTAAAACTGTCAAGCGCCGATTGTCCAGCTTCGCGCATACCGTTGCCAGTGCCGCGTGTACCGCCAAACGGAAACTGAATTTCGGCGCCCGTCGTCCCGTGATTGATGTATACAATGCCCGTCGTCAAATCACGAATGGCACGGAAAGCGGCATTGATATTTTCGGTAAAAATGCTGCTCGATAAACCATATGCAACGCTGTTATTCACTTCAATCGCGTGCTCAAGAGAATCGACTTCGATCATTGACAAGACAGGTCCGAAAATTTCTTCACGTGCCAAACGCATGTCAGGGGTCACATCGGCGAACAGCGTCGGTTGATAAAAATAGCCTTTGTCGAACGCCGGACGCGCGCCGCCGACCATCAGCGATGCACCTTCGCTCGTACCAATGCCGACGTACTCCTCGACTTTTGCCAATGCTTTTGCATTGACAAGCGGACCTACTTCGACGCCTTCTTGCAAGCCGTCACCGACCCGTAAAGCCTTCGCACGTTCAACCAGTGCTTCGACCAGCTGCTTTTTGATGCCTTTTTGAACGATCAAGCGGCTGGTCGCGGTGCAGCGCTGCCCGGTCGTGCCGTAAGCACTCCATGTAATCGCTTTGATCGCGAGTTCGAGATTAGCATCGTCCAGAACGATTATTGCGTTCTTACCGCCCATCTCTAAACAGACTTTTTTGCCGCGCGCCGCCGCACTGGTGTACACCTTCAAGCCTGTATCGGTCGATCCGGTAAACGAGATCACGCGCGCATCTGGGTGATCGACCAGTGCCGCGCCCGCATCGCCCAAGCCGAGAACCAGATTAAAAACGCCTTCTGGCACACCTGCATCGATGAATGCTTTGACGAATTCCGCCGAAATCAACGCGGTTTCTTCACTAGGTTTCCATACCAGCGTGTTGCCAGCTACCAAGGCAGGCAAAATATTCCAACTCGGCACCGCAACCGGGAAATTCCATGGGGTGATCAAACCGACCACGCCCACCGAGTCGCGCAGCGCCATGCCAAACTTGTCGGGCATTTCGACAGGCGCGGTGTAACCAAGCATCCGCCGCCCTTCACCACCCATGTAATATGCCATATCGATGGCTTCTTGCACGTCACCGCGTGCTTCGCTCAAAACCTTGCCCATTTCTTGGGTCATGACGCGCGACAGCGCTTCTTTACGCGCTTCAAGAATTTGCGCGACGCGATACAGCACTTCACCGCGACGCGGCGCGGGGACTAAACGCCACTCTTTATAAGCAGCTTTGGCAGCTTTGACCGCCCTATCGACATCTGCTGCACCGCTTTTTGCCGCTTGTGCCAACAAACTTTCATCCGCAGGGTTGAAAGAAGAAAAGGTTTCGCCAGATTGCGCGTCTACCCACGCACCGCCGATATAATTTTGAACGTATGCCGACATAAACGTGCCTTTCTTGGGTAATGAGACTGAAGTATAGGAAGCGGCAATTCATTTGTCAACAATTTCACAATCGAACACTATCGTTGTCATTCGCACGCGGTAATGCGTGCGCCCTCACTACCAATCCGTGTCGCGCGCCCGATACAACCGATTCCATTCTCGTCATAAAATGCGCGCAGCATCGCCAAAACATGTTCTGCACTCGCAAGATCGGCACACACCGCACACAACGTGGGTCCCGCCCCGCTGATAACCAACCCCAATGCGCCAGCGCGTTTGGCGATCATGCGTGCATCGCGTAAACGCGCCATCAGATGTTCGCGTGCGGGTTCGATCACGCTGTCGCGTTCCATCGCCGCCGCCATACGCTCGACATCGTTCGTGTACAGCGCATACATCAGCTCGCTGACCGCCGCGGTTTGCGCGACCATGTGCTTGAGCGGAATATTTTGCGGCAGTGCCTCACGCGCTAACCTGGTAGGCACTTCAATGTTGGGCGTCACCAACACTACATGCAGCTTTTCGGGGATAGGCAGTTGGAAAATTCGATCGGATGTCAAGCCCACAGCAAGCGTGATGCCACCAAACAAACATGGCGCGACATTATCCGGGTGATAACCGCTGGCAACGGCTTCGCCATCCAGGCACGCAGGCAAAAGCTGTCCACGCGTGAGGGGTTCGCCCATCAACGCATTCACGGCGACCGCGCCAGCAACCGCGCTCGCGGCGCTGCTGCCAAGTCCACTGGCGGCGGGAAGCCCTTTATAAATCGCCAGCTTGACACCGCGTGTTTCGCCAGCCAACTTGAGCGTTGATGTCGCGGCAACACACGCCGTATTTTTCATCGGTTCGCGCGGCAGTTTGCCGTTATCACCATCGATGTGTGCGACAGTTACACCCGGCTCATCACTCCACTCGGCGCGAATAGTGTCACCGGGTTCACGGATAGCAAACCCCATAATATCGAACCCGACGCCAATATTGGCGACGGTAGCAGGTGCATAGGCTTCAGCGTATCTCATAGATTGTTCCACATTGATGTCCGTAGGACGGTGTGCGTTCAAGGCACACCGATTAAAAACGCATAATAAGGTCGGATGGGGAACATTAGCGGGTCTGTACGCGGTTTCAGCCGGATTTGATCATTACCGACTTGGATCGTCTCTAGTTCCGGGCGCTGCAAACGACCATCGACCATTTCAAGATAGATTACGTTGCCATTCTGGATCGGAAACGTCCAAAAGTGCAGCCATTTAATTTCGCCCTCGTCACCAGTCATCGCCATCCGAAAGCGCATATCCGAACGCATTGGAATCACGCGCGGCGGCTCACGCCACATGTTTGGAATGCGAAAAATGAAGCGGATCATCTGTGCATCGTTGAACGATTGCGTCAGCATATATCCTTCGTTCGACGGCAGACCATTCGGGCTGACTAGCACGACAGTACCCTCTTGTAAATCGGGCGTGAGCGCCACAACCTGACGCCAATAATCCTGCTGGATCGTCCAATTACGCGCTAAATCCCATTGAATGGTGACTCGATACATCATGATGATACCGAAAAACACGCCGACGACTGCGGCACTGCCCCACGTTGGCGGCAGCAAACTTACGAGATATGCCGCCAGCAACCCACCCCCAAATGCCGCCGCGAAATGTACCGACGTTTCGCGCCCGATGACCGTTGTCGGCGGATAATGCGTGAAGGAGACCAAGTAGGCGGACATCATCGCCAAGAGCGCCACGACAAACACCGAGAACGGAACGCGCGCGCGTGGCAAACGACGTATCAGCGCCGTAATGCCGACCGCCCCGACGATAAAGACCGCCGCCAGCTCGAGATTCAATTGCTGCAGCGTGATAGGAATTAAGCGCACGAACACGCTTAAACTAACGGCGGGTCCCAAAAATATCGCTGTGACGACGCGATAGATAACCTCTAACGGCTCGATTTCGAGTACTCTTGAATCGCCTACCAGTGTACGGACAACGTACATGCCGATCATCATCGCTACCAAAACACTGACGTGAGTCACGACATCGCGCCAGCGCCAACCCGATTTGAGGAACACCACGACCAAAAAGACCGGAAACGGACTTTCGTAGGTGATAAGCGCAAAGAATGCAATCGGATAAGCCAACCATGTCCGTTTTTCACCCAAATAGATCAGGCTGGCGATTAGTAACGCACTCATGGCGGGCTGCAAACCTATCGCGTGCATCACATAACCCTGCGTCGTATCCGCCGGGAACAATACGAGTACCAATGCGCCGATAAAGCCGCTCATGGTTGATTTCGTGACGCGCCGAAACAAAAAATAGGCGAGCGTTCCGTTCATGCAAATCACACCCGCACCGAAAACATACCCGAACAGCGGATCGTTCAACTTGCCAGCCGCCATCGCTGCCAACCGCAAAAACACAAATTGGAACGGGCGTCCTTGTGGAAGCTGTGTAAACAAATCGCGGACATGCCACGGCAGTTGAGACAACGGCAAATCAAGCCACTGCACATATAAATCGATGTCGTCTTCATAAAAGCCAAGCGAACGATAATGCCCATATAAAGCGATGATGACCACGCTGACAATGATTAAGATCGCCCAAAAAGTTGGCGTGCGTACGCACGCACGCAGCGCGGCTGATAAGCGCGCCACACGCATCGTTTCAGCTTGTTCAATTCGCATCAACGCGCATCCGAAAGTCCCATATCTGCCCCTTGCACGATCAAGTCATACAATGGACGTCGTTCAAGCGTTTCCAAAACGGAAGCACCGAGCGGTTTCGTGTTCAACACACGCCCATCGATGATCACCGTCGGCTGTGGTGAGCGCGTGAGTATACCATCCTCCCAATTGAGGACGATGACGTTTCCATCCCGAATGTTGAATTGTATGTATGTAAACTGTGCGAGATCGGACGCGGCATTATCCTCGACCCAGTGAGGACCAAGTCGGTTGCCGTTGAGAGTGAGCGTGTAAGGCATTTGGGAGTATAGTTCTCGCGGAAAACGAAACATAGTGGATAGAACGACGTGCATCGACCAATCTACACCATACCCATAGGGCAGCGCATCGGCTACTTCACGGTTGACTACGATCACGGTTTCATTTTCAAGATCGGGCGCGACCGCCAATACTTGTGTCCAAAATGAACGCTGGAATGCCCAACCATCCCGATAATCATGCTGAATAGTGACACGATAGCCAAGCATCAATGCGAACACTAGCGCTGTTACGGGTATAGGTACACGCTGAAATAGGACGGAAGCCATCAACGCAATGCCAAAAACAGCACCGATATGAATCGAGGTCGGCGGTCCAATGAGATCATTGGGCGGATAATGGATAAACGACAAAATATAACTGATCGGCAGTATTGCCAAGCCGATTAGCATTATTCTCGCTCTGCCCATTACAACCTTATAAGTCGTGTGTCCCAGCATCCACCAAATGATTGCATAGCCTACGACTATAGCGACAATCACATCGACTTGCAGGCGCGTGATCAATCGTGATGTCGAGAATATCCACGCGGTCAAGCTGGTAATAGGACCCTCGATGACTGAAAGCATAATGCGCCGCGTCGTCTCGATGAAATCAAGATTTAGCACGCGGTCGTCTGCAAGCGTCCGTCGCAGCAGATACGCGATGAGCAACCAAGCAGCAAGATAAGCCGCCGTAAAAATGACTTCACGCCAGCGCCAATTTTTCTTCAAAAACGGCACGAGTGCAAAGACCGGATAGGGGGTTTCGTAATAGAACAGCACGACGACGATCAGAACGTATGCCCATAACCGACGATCTTTTAGGTAACACCATACCGCTACTTGAAAGACCAGCAGCGAAGGAAAAGCATTCAGCGAATGTGACAACCAACTATGGGTTGTAGGTAGTGGATAAAGCAAGAAGAGCAGCGCACCCAACAGTGCGCCGCGTGGCGACCCCGTAAGCAGTTTGATAATCGTGAATATCATCCAGCCATTGGCAGCGACCACCAAGAAACCGATAACATGCACGAGCGCCAACCCGCCCAACTGAAACGACAAGGAGCCAACCGCATAGGTCACCGAGTAATGAAACGGGCGACCTTGCGGCAAGTACCGCAGTGCTGTGTAAACGCGCTGCGCGATTTGCGAAATCGACCAGTCGAATGGCTCAGCAAAATGGTTGTAATCATCCACATACAAACCAAAATCACGGAAATACCAGTAATGCGCGAGCCATGCCAGCAGCGCTAACGATCCTAGAATCTGCACTTCACGATTAGTAACCAGACGTTTTATTAAGAGACAGGCATTCCACTTCACGGTTGAGAAGGCGTAATCATGAGATAGTATAATGGACGCCGTTCCAAACTCTGTAAACGTGATTCTGTGAACGCTTTTGTCACCACCTCACGTCCTGCAATCATGACCGTTGAGCTGCTTGAACGCGTCAGCACCGCATTATCCCAATCGAGTACGATCACGTTGCCAGCACCTACATTCAACTGCCGAATATGATAGCGGAGCAAATCAGGCTGAGTTTCCCCACCGATCCACGCGAATCCGAATTTATTTTGGGCGTTGAAGAGTAGATGTGGCGGACGCACGTCATCAACAGCAGCAAAATCGAACAGAAGCGGTAAGACGAGATAAGATGACCAATCTATTCCATAGCCATATTCGGTCACAAATTCAGTCTCACGATCAATCAAAATCACCGTACCATCATCAAGATCGGGCGCGACTTGCAAGACCTGTGACCATAGCGACTGCTGATATTCCCAACCACGGATATAGACATGTTGAATGCTGACCCGATAGCCAACCACAAAGGCTAACGCCACGACTAATGGGACGATCGGAATACGCGCCGTGATGACCGCGATAAAAAGGGATGCACCGAACAACCCTGCAATATGCACTGATGTATCAGGTCCCATCAAACCACCCAATGAATAATCGGTAAACGCCAGGCTATAACTGATCATCAACGCTGCCAGACCGATGAAGGCATAACGGAGTGCGACCGTACGCCGCTCCAGCTTATAAAGCGCCATGACCATCAACCCACCACAACCCAATGCCGCGACGATCATATCGGCTCGTAATGCATTGAGAGTTGTCGGAATAATTTGAATAAACGCGGTCAAACTCACCCATGTGCCTTGAAAGAGCGCGATTAAGCTACCCGACAACGCATCAAGCGCGTCAATATCAAGCGCACGATCTTCGCCAACGGCACGCCGCAAAATATAGGCGATGACGAACCAACCAGCAATATAGAGCGCGTTTACGATGACACCACGCCAATGCCAACCCGGTTTAAGGAATGGGACGACTAAAAATACTGGAAAAGGACTCTCGTAATAAAACAACGGGATCACAATTAGCGCGTACGCCAAAAATCGACGATCTTGCAGATAAAACCACAAGGCGAGTTGAAAGAACAGAAAAGACACGAACAAAATCAGCGAGTGTGTCAGCCACAGGTGCGTCGCTACTGCCGGATAAACAATCATGACAAGCGCGCCGACCACCGCCGCGCGCTGCGATCCTGTAATCTTGCGGATTATTGAATACATCATGCCGATATTTGCGACAATGACGACGTAGCCCGCGATATACAGTGCGCCAAGTCCTCCCAGCGGGTATAAAAATGCGGACATCGCGAATGGGATGGAAAAATGGAAAGGTCGTCCTTGGGGCAGCTCGCGGAAAGCATTGAGCGAGCGGAATAAAACCTGCGCCGGAGACCAATCCAACGCCGTCCCAAAAAATGTGTAATCGTCGGTATACAAGCCAAAATCTCGAAAGTACCAGTAATGCGCGATCCATGCGATTACAGCCAAAATCGCCAAAATTTGCACATTACGATTAGATAACAGGCGGTTTACAGCGCTCATACTTTCACCCAATCAGCAATCTAAATACACATTCCATCGCCAACAGCTTCATTCCATCAACAGCGAATACAATGGACGTGTCGGCAAAGAAATCGCCGCGCCAGGTATTTTGGTGCGAAGCGAAAACCCGCTTACTTGCACAGTGGACTCTGTACGGCGCGCAAAACGACCATCCTCATAATCGATATAAATCACATTCCCGTTTTGGATAGGGAATTCCCAAGCCCCGTATCGAACAACCCATTGAGTCTGTCGTGGGACGACCTGAAAATTTCTAACCGAACTTGTCAACAACACATGCGGCGGGTTTGTCCAATCATCAGGGATGCTAAAACTACTTTCAAAGACAAAAGCCGAGTGAAAACCGTGACTTTGAATATCTCTGGTAAAACGTAGATTTTCGGCGTCGACCAGCACGATCGTGCTGTCGTCTGCATCTTGGATGAGTGGGAAGATCGCTTGCCAAAATTCACGTTGATCGTTCCAGCTAAGCACGTATTCGCGCTGGATGACCACGCCGTAACCAACGAGCAGCGCCAAAAAACCCGCGAGAATCAGCCGGCTTGGAAACAAAGACCAGAGCGATGCTCCTATCAATGCCATGCCAAAACCGCCAGCAATATGTTGAGAGGTGCTCACACCACTGTTTAAAGTCGGCGGGAAACGGGTAAATGACAATAAATAACTGCATCCTAACGCCAGTACCCCAACCCATAACAAACGGATAGGTACGCGCTCCCGTTTGAGTGCGGTAAAGGCGACAACCAAGATCGCAAAAGTTGCACCAACGGCGAGCAAGGTATCAGGTCTTAAAGAGTTCAGCACGCTATTAAACGCACGTGGGTAGGCGCTGAGACTTAAGAGCGCACCCCATCCCGTAGCAATAACGCTTCTTTGAGCCGCTACAGAAAAATTTAAAGCCGTAACACGCGGGTCGGCAACAGATTGACGCAGCAGGTAAACAAGTGCCAGCGCTGTTAGGATGATCGCTGCATTCACGAGTAAATCACGCCAGCGCCAGTTTTTTTTCAAGAATGGCACAACGAAAAAGACTGTAAATGGCGATTCATAAAGGAACAAAATAGGCACCAACAGCAGATACGCCAACACGCGGCGGTCATCAATATATGCCCACGCTGCCAACGTGAGTAGGAGCATTCCAGGTTGAATACCAATCGTATGAATATTTAGCGCGTGAGTGGTATCTGCGGGCAGCAAAACATAAATGAGCGCTGCAACCACCCCAGCACGCAGCGAGCCGCTCAATCGGCGCACAAACAGCATCATTGCACCTGCGGTGATAACGACGATACTGTAACCGATGACATATAATCCTTGAATGCCAAACTGGGGCGTAATCGAAGCCGCAAGCGCCTGCGGTATAGAAAAAAGCAGCGGTCGCCCTTGTGGAAGCCGTACGAATACAGTTTGAAAATTATTCACGATCTGTTGCGGTTCAGCATCCATCCACGCACCGATGAAAAGATATTCATCCAAATACATACCAAAATTGCGGACACGCAAAAAATGCGCCGCAAAAATAATCACAGCGATGAGGACAAGCGAAAGAAAAACAGGATGTTGCACCCACACTTTGCGTGTACCCGCGCGCTCATTAAGTGCTTTATCAACCAGCATCGAAATTAGCCTTACCCAGTGTTATGCTTACGGCTCATTGTAGCGTTGAGGCAAACCATGCGTAGTATCCTTCAATGCATTAACTGCGGCAACCATTACCCCATCAATCAGATTATTTATGCGTGCGAGACGTGCGGTGGGTTGCTCGATGTAACGCACGATCTCGACACGCTCAAGAAAACCGTGACACGGCAATTATTCGATCAACGGCTCGGCGCGCTTGATTTGCCGTATCGAAGTGGGGTATGGCGCTATAAAGAAATGATTTATCCCGATCTGGCGGATGATCAGATTGTGACGCGTCCTGAAGGCAACACCAACCTATATCCAACGCCGCGCCTGGCGAAATGGGCGGGCATCAAGACGCTGTACCTGAAACACGAAGGCGAAAACCCAACCGGGTCGTTCAAAGATCGCGGCATGACGGGCGGAGTCACACAGGCACGCGTCCTGGGCATGAAGCGCGTCGCGTGTGCATCGACCGGCAACACATCCGCATCGCTGGCAGCGTATGCGGCATGGAGCGGGATGCAAGGCGTTGTACTGCTGCAAAATAAGCAGATCGCGCTCGGCAAATTATCCCAGGCGATTGCTTACGGCGCGACGTGCATCCGTGTTGATGGCGACTTCGACACTAATTTGAACCTGGTCAATCAACTTTCCAGCCACGCCGATGTTTACGTGTTGAACTCGGTCAATCCGTTTCGGCTGGAAGGACAAAAGTCGATCATCTTTGAACTGATACAGCAGCTTCGCTGGAATGTGCCGGACTGGATTGTTGTGCCAGGCGGCAATTTAGGTAACAGTTCGTCGTTTGGCAAAGCGTTATGGGAACTCAAGCAACTTGGGCTGATCGACCGTCTACCTCGTTTGGCGGTGATCCAGGCGGAAGGTGCGAACCCTTTATACCGTGCATTCGTGCGCGAATTTGAAAAATACGAACCCATGCACGCCGAAACCATTGCGACCGCAATCAAGATTGGCAATCCTGTCAATTACAAAAAGGCGGTGCGCGCGCTCGAATGGACGGATGGCGTCGTCGAGCAAGTGACCGATCAGCAAATCATGGAAGCAAAAGCGCTGATCGACGCGCAAGGTATCGGCTGCGAGCCCGCATCAGCGTGTACGCTGGCGGGCATCAAGAAGCTGGTCGATGGGACGATCATCCAGCCAGGAGAAACCGTTGTTGGTTTGCTGACAGGGCATGTCCTCAAAGATGCCGAAGCGACGATGGCGTATCACGAAGACCGATTGCCGGATATACACGCCGTTTGCCCGAACCGTATCCATGAAGCGGAGGCGACGTTGGAAAGTATCGCGGCGATCCTGAATGGTCAAATCAGCGCAGACATCTCATAACTTGAGTGTCAGAAAGGAAGCAATCACGTGTCCACCACCAGAAGATTGGCGATGCTGATCGATGGCGATAACGCGCAAGCCTCTTTGATCAACGAAATATTGGCGGAGGCGAACAAATATGGCGTGATCACCATTCGCCGCATCTACGGAGATTGGACTGAGCCGCAGATGAACAGTTGGAAGTCGTCGTTGAACAACAACGCTGTTCAGCCAATCCAGCAGTTCCGCTACACGGTCGGCAAAAATGCAACTGACAGCGCACTCATCATCGACGCGATGGATATTTTATATACAGCAGGGGTCGATGGTTTTTGCTTGGTCTCCAGCGATAGCGATTACACGAGGCTGGCGACGCGCATCCGCGAAAAGAGCTTATTCGTGATGGGCATTGGCAAGCAAAATACCCCGCGTCCGTTTGTGAATGCGTGCGATGTATTCGTGTACACCGAAAATTTGCAAGCTGAAATTGAGCCGGTTGTTACGGTTCCGACAGTGGTAATCAATGAAGTGATCGATAAAGCCGTCGCCCAGTTGAAGCCACCAAAGCTGAGAAATGGGGATGACACATCCACCGTTCCAGTCGTTAAAAAGCAAGCGACGTTGTCACCGTTACATCAATTATTCAGAAAAGCGTTCGAGGCGGCGGTCAATGATGATGGATGGGCGACCTTATCCGGGTTGGGCGATAAATTGCGTCAGCTCGATCCAGCATTCGATCCCCGGACCTACGGGCATAAAAGTCTGCAACCACTTGTGCAAGCACACCCCGATGTATTTGAAATCAGCAAAAACAGCAAAGGCGGGATGATCGTGCGCTTGAAAGACGAGTCGGTTCAGAAGACAGCACCTGTAAAAAAGACCCCACCAGCGACTCCGCCAGTAAAGAAAGCCGCCGCACCTGCACAACCCGCAGCGAAAAAAACATCACCCAAGAAGTAAGCGGCGTTTAGATATTCCATTTGGGCGGGAATTGACCCGCCCAAACACCATTGACGTTCAATCCCGAAAGCGTTTTTCCCAGAGCGCGTTGAGATGCGCGGCATGGGCGCGTCCCGCCGGAACATCCGCAAGCGCGCGTTCCAAGTCCTCCAGAATATCGTCGGTGTCTTCGATACCGATGGCAAAGCGCACCAAATTATCGCTGATTCCGAGCGCCATGCGTTCTTCGGTGGTCTTCTCGTAATAGCTCATCAGCGCGGGCATTTCGATCAAGCTTTCGACGCCGCCCAGGCTCGGCGCGATATAGGGAATCCGCAAACGGTCGATAAAATCGCCCGTCGTGTGCAAATCGCCTTTGACTTGAAAGGTGACGACTCCGCCAAACGCCGTCATTTGCTCACCCGCAACAGCATGATCGGGATGCGACGGCAAGCCGGGATACCATACGCGTTCGATAGCAGGATGTGCTTCGAGATACTGCGCGACCGCCATCGCCGTCGCATTTTGCTGACCCATACGTACCCCAAGCGTTTTGATACCGCGATCCAGCAAATACGCCGCGTGCGGATCAATAACCCCACCTAAAACGCCACGACTATCTCGCAGTGCCTTGATGCGGTCGCCCCGCCCAACAACGACGCCTGCCAGCAAGTCGTTGTGCCCACTCATATATTTGGTCGCGCTGTGCAGGACAAAATCGATCCCCCATTCCAACGGGCGCTGGTTGATCGGTGTAGCGAATGTGCTGTCAATCAGTGTCAGTACTTTGTGACGCCGCCCAATATCGCCAATTTTTTCCAGATCAGCGATGCGTAAATAAGGGTTGGTCGGGCTTTCGCTGATGACGATGCGCGTCTTCTTCGGGATGATCGCCGCTTCCATCGCCTCGTAGCCACCCATGGGCACGACGCTGGTTTCAATACCGAAGCGCTTCAAAAATGTCAGGCAAAACTGGCGCGTGCGCCGATAGCAGTCATCGGTCATGACGATGTGAGCGCCTGTCGGCAAAATCGTGAGCAGCAGCGATGTCACCGCCGCCATGCCACTGGCGTACAGCACAGCATCGTCACCCCCGTCGAGCGCGGCGATTTTCTGTTCGACCGCTGTCACGGTCGGGTTGCCATAGCGCCCATATTCTTCGCGGTCGCTGCCGTCGCCCCAGGTTTTACGCTCCATGAAGTCGATCAAATCGCGCGTATCTCGGAATGTATACGTCGCGGTCTGTACGATCGGTGTCGTCAGCGAGCCATAAGCCTTGGTACGCGCTGTACCGCCGTGTACAGCACGTGTACTGCCGCCACGCAGTACCGTTTCATTGTCGGTCACGCTATCCAGCGCGTCTTCGAGATTTTGGTTAAGTTTGTCGTGATTCGCCATTTGATCACCTTTTGAAGTTAAGCGGGCGGGTCATAACCTGCCCTTACGACACGAATGTGAAATAAAAAACCCCGCGTGCAGATAAAATTATCCACAGACAGGGTTACACAAAACAAAAAAGACTTCAGGGCGAAGTCTCTTTAGAGGTCGTACTCCAAAACGTCGTGACGTTCGGTGTGCGCTCTCATCTTCCAGTGTAACTGCCGGATTTGGCACCTTCCCAACGCCTTGGGGGTTGCCGCGAGTTCAACGAGCCGTTCTCTCCCTCGCTCTGGATAAGAGTAAACATATGTGATTGTGAATGTGCATTGCTGAACACGGTAACATAATTTTTGTGACGATGCAAGAGGCGCGGACGTAAGTCGTGTTATACTGACAAGGAGCAAAGCAAGAACGACATAACGATTATGGAACATAAACTAAATCTGATGATCATGAGCGGGGTCGATGATGGCAAGTTGATCACCTGTTCGTCCGCCAATCAGGAAGGTCAACTGAGTGGGGACGAATGGACTATCACGCTAGGGCGGCGCGATGACAACGATGTTTGTCTTCGTAACGACACGTATGCGTCACGCTATCATGCGCGGTTACATTGGCGTGGATCACGCTGGTGGCTGGAAGACCGTGAAAGCCGAAACGGTACGTTTCTGGAAGATCGTGTCGATGATGCGCGTGTGATCGGCACAATCCCTATCGATGTCGATCAACTGTTTTGTCTCGGTCATACATGGCTGCGTATCCAATCGAACGACGAGTAAATCGACCACATTATGACAATCCCACTTCGTGACCTCTTAATCAACGCGCGCCAAGAATCCTTTCGGATGCAGCATTATTACATTGGCGTCGAGCATTTATTCATCGCCTTATTGGAAGTACAAAACGGCTTAGCCAGCGGCTTAATCGAAGAACAAGGCTTAACGCCAGAATATGTCATTGACGCGATTCGCCGCGCGACCGGTAAAGGTGCTAAACAACGCCTATGGCCCGGTTTGCCCAACAGCCCACGCGCCGATATTGTGTTGGGCATCGCCAACGACCTCGCAATTGATCAAGCACGTCCACAAGCCTTAGACGAACGCGATTTATTGATCGCCGTTTTGGAAGAAGACGACAGCGTGCCAACGCGTGTACTACGAAAGCTGGGCGTCGATCTCGATTTGGTACGCCGCGAAGCCAATACACGTCAACAAGTCTACGATGGGCGACAGCCCTATGTGCAGATCGAGTTCGCGCCGACGTTTTCGGCGTTGGCGATGGATGCACTCAACAATGATCACTTATTCATTTTGCGACGTATGTTTTATGGCTACGACCGCATCCGCATCGAGCGCAAACTGACGGGCGGTTATTCATCAGCGCTGCTGTTGTTGGTAACGCCGATCACCAGTGAAGGCATGTTGGATTCGCCTGTCGTCGCCAAAATCGATGCGCAAGACTTGATCCTGGATGAAGCGCAGCGCTACGAACAGCATATTCGTTCGTCGCTGCCGCCGCTCACTGCACGACTTGAAGACCGCCCGACCACCGCCGAAACGTGCGATGTCGCCGGGCTGAAATACACGTTTGTCGGCACCAATGAAATCACAGAACCGAATGTCCCGGTCAGCGCGCGCGACCTGGGCGTGGCACGGCTAGGCGATTGGCTGAAAAGCGATTTATACCCAACGTTCGGCAAAACATGGTGGAAGCAGAGCCGCGCGTATCGGTTTCAGGTATGGACGGAATACGACTTTTTGCTGCCCCCGGTGCTCACGCTCGAATACATCGACGATGAGACGATACAGCCGAAACATATCCTGCGCGACCCAATCCGGCGATCCAAACTGCACGAACTCGAATATGGCGATGTCATCGCGGTCGAAGGATTCAGCGTCGGGCGTGTTTTTCCTGATAAAAATACGATCCAGTTAAGTATCGGCAAAGGCACCGAAGCAGCACGGCGCGCCTACAAGATCAATGTGCGCGGCTTGAATATGGGACAAAATGCGTACTATCGCGGCGAACCCTTAGAGCGTATCGTCGGGCGGGTGTGGAAAAATCGTGACGAACTCCTGCAAGCCGCCGTCGCAGAACTCTTTCCTGATTTTGATCCGCGCGCGGAAATGCTGCCGGGCGTCGTTAATATTCACGCGCTGCCCAATCCCCTGTGGTTGTACAGCGATTTACTGGAACGCTATGTCAACGGGTCACTGTGTAAAATTCATGGCGACCTGCATCTGGGCAATATTCTGGTGGGACCGCACGAAACACCATTCCTAATCGATTTTGCTGAAGCCCGACCTGGTCACAGCTTGTTTGATTGGGCGTGCCTGGAAATCAGCGTGTATGCCGATCTGGTCATGCCCGCATTTGGCGCAAATTGGGAGAGCATTCGAACCGCAGCCAGTGGAATCGCGGCGATCAATCAGGGCAAAGTACCGACATTCAGCCAGGTCGAACACAGCGACGCCATGTTCCCGATCTATGCGATCCGCGATATTGTCCACGAAGGTTTGGCGACGCCGGACAAATGGAGCGAATATTTTGTCGCGCTCGCGCTGTGCAGCTTGCGGGCGGTGACATGGGAAACAATGGCAGTCGGCGGTCGCCGCTTGATGCTGTACGTGGCGGCGCTGGCGCTGCATGAATTAAGCGCGCGTCAGACGCGCACCGGCGGCGACCGTACGTATTTCGATACGGATGTGACCGACAATTAGAAGCTTGAACCGCAGAGGACGCAAAATATTCAACTATTCTCTGCGTTCTTCGCGGTTCAAGCTTTTGGTATTTTTTGGCTGATACCGATTTCTACGGTCAAATCTTTTGAATGATCGCTTGCGCGTATTCGGTCGTGCTTGTGTAACTTGTCCCACGCGGCGCGATATCGGCGGTGCGTGCGCCATCTGCCAGCACGCCTTCGACCGCCGCTTCAACAGCTTGTGCTTCGGTTTCTAAGCCTAGGCTGTAACGCAGCAGCATCGCCGCGCTCAAAATCGACCCGGTGGGGTTAGCTTTCCCCTGTCCGGCAATATCGGGTGCGCTGCCATGAACTGGCTCATATAAGCCCACTTTGCCCGCGCCCAATGACGCCGACGGCAGCATTCCTAGTGAACCAGCAAGCACGCTCGCTTCATCGCTGAGAATATCGCCAAACATATTGCTGGCGACAAGCACATCGAACGACGCCGGGCGCGTGAGCAAGTGCATCGCGCAGCTATCGACCAGCACATGATCGAGCGCGATATCGGCGTAATCTTCATGAACTTTCGTCACGGTTTTACGCCACAAACGCATCGAAGCCAGCACGTTCGCTTTATCCACCGACGAGACTTTATGACGACGCCCTTGTGCCGCACGGAACGCGATATGCGCGACACGCTCGACTTCGGGCACGGTATAAAGTTCGGTGTCATAGGCGCTTTCGCCGTCGCCTTGTTCCTGGCGTGGACCAAAGTAAATCCCACCGGTCAGTTCGCGTACGAAGAGTAAATCGACCCCTTCGAGCAGTTCGGCGCGGAGCGGCGCGTAATGCGCGAGCACCGGATAGGCTTTGACGGGGCGCAAGTTGGCATATAAACCGAAGTGCTTACGAATTGCCAGCAACCCTTGCTCAGGGCGCACGGACGCGGACGGATTATCCCACTGGTAGCCGCCGACTGCGCCGAGCAGGATCGCATCCGCGCTTTCGGCGGTCTTAAGCGTCGCGTCCGGCAGTGCCGACCCGGTCTTATCGATGGCGATACCGCCAATCAGCGCTTCTTCATAATTGAACTCATGACCAAATTTTGAGGCAACGTGAGAGAGGACGGCGACAGCTTGCGTGGTAACTTCCACGCCAATGCCGTCACCGGGTAACACTGTAATCGTGGCTTTCATGCGATTTATCCCTGAATGGTGCTATATCATCAGGGCGCGAATAGTACCACACGAGAACCCGGCACGGGTGGAATACATTCCGCCCGTGCAAAGATGATCGATCATGAGCGGGCGGGTCTCAAAACCCGCCCGTGTAAGCTGTGTTACACCGCTGCTTCGACGACGAATTGATTGATGACTTCAGGTTGCAGCGCCAACACCGCATCGGGGTCGGCGTCCACGGCGTCACGATCATAGGCGCGCACACCATACGTCGTCACGGTTAAGCGGCTGGTCTCAGCGTCGATGTCAAATTCTGTCCATCCGAAACTGTGACCCGCGATCCAGTTGCCCTGTGTCAGTTCGGCGTCTACGCCCGAACCTTCAAACGTATTGTTCTCGTAACCTTGCAGACGATTGACGAACTGATTGAACAATCCGACCAATACCGCGTCTTGTTCGGCAAGACTACCCGCTTGATACGCCGCAAAATCAGCGTCGGGAACCAAACCGACTTCGGCTGCACCCGCGACCAACGCCGCGCCGGTGGGCGGGAAGAATGCTACCGAACCAGTGCTGACTTCCAACGAGGGCACGCCGATCAAGTCGCCCAGCGCTTCGGTTTGATACGTCAGCTTGTTGATGAACGTGGTATGTACGTCCGCCGACACCCAAATCACATTCTGGATATTGTTTTCGACGATGAATTCCAGCACTTCTGTGCGTTCCGGCGCATAGCCCTCCCAGCGGTCGCTGCCGCCAAACCAACCTTGCAGTTGGAGCGGTTCGGGGATCATGACGAACTTCCACACGATGCCCACTTCTTGCGCCGCGAGCAAATCGCGCTTGAGATCATCGACTTGCGTGCGCCCCAACATCGTGCGCCCTTCCTGAAACATCGACGTGAGATATTCGTTGCGGATTGCCGCGTTGAATACATCCGTCGTCGAAATTTCTGGCACAGCCTGATCACGGAAAGATCGTGCATCCAACACAATGATGGCCGCGTCATCGCCATAGGTCGCGTAACGATACAACTTGGGACGTCCATCCATGCGCGCGTCGCCCGTACCGTCATAGTCGAGGTCTAGCATCGGGTTGTATTCACGGAAGACTTGCAAACCATTGGCGTATAACGCGGTTTGGTTGATGAACTCAGCACCCTCCGCCTCAAAACGCGCATCGGTGGAAGGCGCAGCGCCGCCCGCGAAGTCATTGGTCACTTCATGGTCGTCAATGGTCGCCCAAATCGACATCCGCGCACGAATATCCGCCCAAAAATTCAAGCCTTCGAACTGAGTATAAACTTCGTTGTGCTTGACACGGTAGTCTTCAAGCGTGGTCGCTTGTTCACCGGGGAAGTCGCGCGACGGAATATCGGCATAAATCGTATCGCCATGTTCAACGAAAAATTCCAGTTCGCGTTCCAGCACGTTCGCCAGCGCCACGTATGGACGCAGTTCGCCGCGCCAGTCACCGCTCACGCCGAAGCGTAAACCGCGCTTTATCCCGGCTTCCGCTGCGGTATGAAACCGACCATTCAGGGTATCGGTACCGTTGCTGACGCGATAGTAATATTCTGTATCGGCGGTGAGCGCATCAATGCTGGCTTTGACCGGAATCATCGCATCGGTCGCGGGAACTGTCACCGTGCCGATGATGTTACTGAAGGATTCATCAGTGCTGTATTCAAACGTGACATCACCAACGACCATGCTGTGTGCCCACAACACCGTGGCGTTTTGCGTGGTGTCGCCCGATGCGACACCATTTGGCAGCGTATCTGCATAGGATGGATTAGCCATCTCTTGCGCGCGCAAATTGGCGCGGCGTTTCAGCGTACGCGCGTTCGGGTTAAACGACAGACGCGGGAACATCACGGCTGCCACCGCACCAACCGCCATGTACTTCATGAATTCACGACGCGACATATAACGGATCAGCTTGCCGGTGGCTTCGCGTTCGATATTTTGCCACAGCGTGGCGTAATTGAGCGGTCGGCGGGATGGGTTTATCTTGGGCATTGGATTGTGCCTTTTCTAGAAATCATGGACAATCATACAACGTACCCAATTTGCGTTAACAAACGTTAAATTTAATTTTAAGGACGACTCTATTGGGTTGAGAAGGCGGGCACAGCACGCCGCGCCCCTACACGTACTGCTTCTCTGTTTCGTCGATGAGTTTATTCAGCCAATCCATGAATGGTGTGCCCCCCGTTCCAACGGGGTCGCCGCGCTCGAAAATATATAGCTTGGCATAACTCAAATGCAGTTGACGAAACAGGGTGAGCGCGCGTAAACAGTCATTGTAAGCATCCGTCAACGCAGGCGAGTGGACGCGCTGGACAAACGCACGAATCCCACTTGCGCCAATGACATGGATAAACTCGCGGTGTGGACGCGGCATATACGGGTGCATTGCGTTGAGATGCACCATAAGATCAGTCGCTTCGTGCTGTACGCCGAGTGCTGCTACCAGCGCTGGAATGACCGAGCTTTGCGCGCCTGACCCGCCACGAAAATTTTGCGGGGTATCGCCAAACCGTGAGCCTTCATACACGACATTGATAAAGCCAAAATTGTACGGGCGGATTTGCTGATAATACACGTCCGGGTCGCAGCCAGAACGCATCCTTCGAAATGTTTTCATCATGGCGCGCAGCCCATCATAAATCGCGCGCAAACCGCTTGTTACCCTATCAGCATCGTTATCGATTACCGCTTGCGCGGCATCCAACGCGCCGCGTAAAGCCCCCGCTGCCCTCGCTTCAATATCAACATGAATCAAAGCGAACCAACGTTCATCTGGCAGCCCGGTAAACGTGCTGAGCGTTTCGAGATTATCAACCGTGATTTCGCCCAATGGATCGATGCGCCGCCAGTTCGCCAAAACCAAACTGGTATACGAAAACATCGGCGGGCGTTCGACGAGTGCCGCCAATTCGACGAATGGACGTGCGATAGAGACAGGTAAATGCTTGAGCGGTTGTTCAGGATCGGCATAAATATATGCCGTCGCCAAAAAGCTGTACAACTGGAGCAAACGTTCGGCTTGAGGTGGAGTCAAATCCGCAAAATCGGTTCGCGTCAGTAAAGCGAGACTATCGATCACCCAATGCAGTTCGTCAGGATGCAATAATAACGCTGGCAGCCGTGCAACAGATTCTTCGAGCGCACGCACCATTGTTTGATCGGTGACATCGGTCATCGTTTCGACCAGTGACAAGAGCGGATCGGGCTTACACAAAAAGCCGCGATCCGCCCAAATTCCCCACACAGCTTCGCTCATGTCTCAAGTGGCATTCTGCTCATATCGGGCGCAACACACAACCCGTATTCTACGCTGTCCACGAGCGCGAACCAACTGGCAACGATGATATTCGCGCCCGCGCCCACCGAACTCCAGCGCTGCGCGCCGTTTTGCGTATCGATCAAGACGCGTGTAACCGCCGCCGTACCATTATCGCCATCGAGAATACGAACTTTGTAATCGGCAAGTTGAAAATCGGTAATCTGTGGGTAATGCGGCACAAGCGCTTTACGCAGTGCCAAATCGAGCGCATTGACGGGACCATTGCCTTCGGCGGCAGTATGCACGATGTCACCGTTCACATCCAACTTAACCATCGCCTCGGCAACCGACCCACGCCCGCGTCGTTCTTCGACGATAACCGTAAAATCGATCAGCGTAAAAAGCGGCTGATAATTCGGTTTAGCACGATGCAGACGCACGCCGACCGACGCCTCCGCGCCTTCAAATACGAATCCTTGACTTTCCAGCCGCTTGATCTCGTCCAACACTTTAATCGCTTCGGCTTGCGTCACATCCAAACCAAATTCGTCCGCTTTGCTGAGCAAATTACCTTGACCGCTCAGATCGCTGACCAAAATCCGCGTCTCGTTGCCGATTATTTCAGGATCGATGTGCTGGTAGCTGTGGACATTGCGCCGCATCGCCGCGACATGGATGCCGCCCTTGTGTGCGAACGCGCTTTTGCCAACATACGCCAGGTGATCATCGGGTGCGAGATTGGCGATCTCCGCAATGGTATGTGCAACAAATGTGAGATGACGGAGTGCGCCATCGGGCAGACAGCGCACCTTCATCTTGAGTTCGAGATCGGGAATGATGCTGCACAGATTTGCATTACCGCACCGTTCGCCGTACCCGTTGATTGTCCCCTGCACTTGCAATGCGCCAGCGCGGACTGCCGCCAGCGAATTGGCGACTGCGAGTTCGCCATCATTGTGCGTGTGAATACCAAACTGCATACGCGGAAATGCCGCGCGCGCCATACTGACGAATGCTTCGACTTCCCACGGCATCGATCCGCCGTTGGTATCACACAAAATGATCCAATCCGCACCGCCATCGTCCACCGCACGCAACGTATCGAAGGCATATTCCATATCGAGTTTCGTGCCATCGAAGAAATGTTCGGCGTCGTAGATGACTTCTTTACCCAGCGATTTCAGGTAGGCGACGCTCTCGCGGATCATGCGCAAATTCTCATCACCAGTCGTTTGCAGCACATCGGTGACATGCAGCATCGATGTTTTGCCGACAACGGTGACGACAGGCGTGCGTGCATCGACCAGCGCCTGAATATTGGCGTCATCGCGCGGGTCTGCACCTTTACGACATGTTGAACCGAACGCGGCGATTTTGGCGTGCGTCAACTTCATACCCAACACGGCGTCGAAATAAGCGGCGTCTTTTGGATTAGAACCGGGCCATCCACCTTCGATATAGGCGACGCCCAGATTATCCAAGAGTTCAGTCACGCGCAGTTTATCCGCCACAGAGAGCGAAATACCTTCACGCTGAGTCCCGTCTCGCAGGGTGGTATCGTAGATGGCTACACTCATTTTTCACCTTTTTTGAACCGCAGAGGACGCCGAGAACGCACATGTTCTTTTCAGATTTTAGCGGCGTCCTGTGCGGTTAATTCGTTTTTACTCTTGCTTCGTGTGCTGCTTCGTATTCTGCTGTTTTGTCACCCAGATTCATCAGATAGCCAAGCTGATCGACGCCGTTGAGGAGGCAGTATTTGGAGAATCCGTCGATGGGAAACGCGACCGCGCGCCCATCGGGCAGCGTGATCGTTTGCGTCGCCAAATCGACAGAGACGCGCGTATTCGGGTCTTCTTCGGCAAGGCTGATCAACTGACGATGTGTATATTCATCGACCACAATCGGCAGCAATCCGTTTTTGAGCGCGTTATTGCTGAAGATATCCGCGAAATACGTGCTGATCACGGCGGTAAAACCCGCGCCGACGAGTGCCCAAGGTGCATGTTCGCGCGAACTGCCGCAGCCGAAATTATGCCCGCCGATCAGCACCGACGCGCCTTGATGTTCTGGCTTGTTGAGCGGAAAATCGGCTTTCAGCGTGCCATCCGCTTCGTAGCGCCAATCACTGAAGCACGCTGCGCCTAAACCGAGTTTATCGGTCACTTTCAGGTAGCGCGCCGGAATAATCTGGTCGGTATCGATGTCATTAATGGGCAGCGCGACAATTTTGCCATCGAATGTTTTGATCGGTTCCATATTAGACGACCTCCATTTCGTGTACGATTTCGCGCGGGTCGGTGATGACGCCGCTTAAAGCCGTCGCCGCCGCCGTAAGCGGGCTGGCGAGGAAGGTACGTCCACCTTTGCCCTGTCGCCCTTCAAAATTACGGTTACTCGTGCTGACCGCGTACTGACCGGGCGCAAGCTGATCACCGTTCATAGCAATACACATCGAGCAGCCCGCTTCGCGCCATTCCGCGCCCGCATCTTTGAAGACCTGATCCAACCCTTCGCGTTCGGCTTGGCGTTTGACCTGCTGCGAACCTGGTACAACCATGACGCGCACGCCTTCCGCGACACGCCGACCACGAAGCATCTTCGCCGCCTCGCGCAAATCGCCGATGCGACTGTTGGTGCAGCTTCCGATAAACACAACATCGACAGGTTTGCCCAACAGCATTTGACCGGGCTGCAAATCCATGTAATGCAGCGCTTTATCGAGCGCCATTTTTTGGCTGACATCGGTCAAGTCGTCCGGGCTTGGCACGCGTGATGTGATCGGAATGCCCATACCGGGATTCGTGCCGTAGGTGATCATCGGGACGAGATCATCGGCGTTTAACACGATTTCGGCGTCGAAAACCGCGCCTTCATCGGTCGGCAGCGTGCGCCAATCTTCGACGGCGCGATCCCATGCTTCGCCTTGCGGCGCACGCGGGCGACCTTTGATGTATTCGAACGTCGTTTCGTCCGGCGCGATCATGCCGGCGCGCGCGCCACCTTCGATGCTCATGTTGCAAATCGTCATGCGCCCTTCCATCGACAGCGCCCGAATGGCTTCGCCCATGTATTCAAAGACGTAGCCCGTGCCGCCGCCGATGCCAATCTTGGCGATGATCGCCAGAATGATGTCTTTCGCCGTCACTGCTTCATGCAAGTGCCCGTCGATGCGGATCGCCATCGTTTTGGGTCGGTTTTGCAGCAGCGTTTGCGTCGCCAGCACATGCCCGACTTCGCTCGTGCCAATGCCGAACGCAAGGGCACCAAATGCCCCGTGCGTACTGGTGTGGCTGTCACCGCATACGATCGTCATACCCGGCTGAGTCAGCCCTTGTTCGGGTCCAATAACGTGAACAATGCCTTGGTTTTCCGTACCGAGATCGAACAACGAAATGCCAAAATCGGCACAATTCTTCCGCATCACGTCCAACTGCGCTGATGCTTGCATATCTGTGACCGGGATCAAGCCGTCTAGTCCGCGCGGCGTGGTCGGTGTGCTGTGATCCATCGTCGCCAGTGTTTTATCTGGGCGGCGGAGTTTCAACCCCCGTGTACGCAGTTCGGTAAATGCCTGCGGCGAGGTGACTTCGTGTACCAGGTGCAGGTCGATATACAGTACGGCGGGCAAAGCGTCCGTCTGCGGCTGCACAAGGTGACGTTCCCATACTTTTTCAAACAGCGTCTTTGGTGTCATTGTGGTTCTAGCATCCTTGTTCATCTTTGGGCATGGCAGCCGGACTCTCGCCATGCCTCTACATATTACGTTTGTGAGCGGCGTGTACGCCGCCCACACATCTCATTTTACGGACGGTGTATACACTGCCCCTAGCGTGCGATTGTTACCGTTGCCGCGTCGCCTTCCGGCTTACGTTCGCCCAAGCCGACGCCCGCGATCATGCGGTTAAGCGCGCCGAGATACGCTTTGACGCTCGACACGATCACGTCTTTATCCGCGCCATAGCCGCCAAACGAGCGTGATCCGTCCGGCGTGCTGATTCTCACGGTGACTTCGCCCAACGCGTCGATGCCTTCGGTCACACTGTGTACGTTGTACTCGATCAACGTATTGGGAAGCTGCATAATTTCATCGACGGCTTTATAACACGCATCGACTGGACCCACGCCGACCGCCGCTTGAATGATCGGTGTGCCATCGATTGTGAGGAGTTTAACGGTCGCGGTTGGCATTCCCATTGTACCGGAGATAACCTGCATATCTGCAAGCCGATAGAATTCTTCCGGTCGCGCCAGTTCGTCGGTCATCAGCGCTTCTAAGTCGGCGTCGGTGACATTTTTCTTGGCGTCCGCCAGCAGCTTAAAGCGATCAAATACCTGCTGGAGTTGATCTTTATCGAGCGTATAGCCCAATTCTTCCAGCCGGACTTTGAGCGCGTGGCGTCCGCTGTGTTTGCCCAATACCAAGCGACTTTGCGACCAACCGACGCTTTCGGGCGTCATGATCTCAAATGTGGTCGCATTTTTGAGCATCCCATCTTGATGAATGCCCGCTTCATGTGCGAACGCGTTCGCGCCGACGATGGCTTTGTTCGCCTGCACGTGCATCCCGGTGTAATTGCTGACCATGCGGCTGGTCTTGACGATCTCTTTGCTGACGATGTTGGTTTTCAGCCCGTAGAACGGCACGCGCGTATGCAGCGCCATCGCCACTTCTTCAAGGCTGGTATTGCCCGCACGTTCACCAATACCGTTGATGGTGACTTCAACTTGACGCGCACCCGCCTTGACACCCGCCAGTGTATTCGCCGTCGCCAAACCCAAATCGTTATGGCAGTGTACTGACCAGATCACGCCGCTCCCTGCCCCGCCGCCAGGTGTTTCCGCGATCAAATTCGATAGCGTTTCGTACCACTCAGTCGGCGTCACATACCCAACCGTATCGGGGATATTGAGCGTGGTCGCGCCGCATTCGATAGCCAGCGTACACACGTCGATCAAGAACTGCGGATCGGTTCGTCCAGCGTCCATCGGGCTGAACTCAATATCCTCGCACAGACTGCGCGCCAGCATGACATTTTTGCGGATCACCTCAAGCGCTTGCGCTTTGGTCAAGCCCGTTTGATATTGCAGATGAATATCGCTCGTGCCTAAAAACGTATGGATGCGTGGTTTGGCGGCATCTTTGACGCCTTCCCAACACAACAAAATATCCTTCTCGACGGCGCGCCCTAACCCCGCGATCACGGGTCCGTCGGGCGTGCCGACTTCACGGGCGACGCGCTGCACTGCCGCGAGGTCATCCGGTGACGCCGCCGGAAAACCCGCTTCGATGATATCGACGCCCAATTTCGCAAGCTGGCGCGCGATTTCGAGCTTTTCGGCGCTGCTCAGGGTCGCGCCGGGACTTTGTTCGCCGTCGCGCAAGGTCGTATCGAAAAACAAGACTACATCCGGGTCAATCGTCGGTTTTGCCATGATGGGGTGATCCTTTCAGGTTCATGTTCAGATCAAAGGGTCGTATAAGGTTTGCAAGACCATCCTCTGCCATACGATCACCCTCTTTCACCATACATAAACACGTATTCATCAACATCACTGATGGGACGATAATTGTTCGTTGCGGCTGGATCGGCTTCGTGTTCAAACGCGATCATCCAATCGACAATCAGCTCGTAATCCGCTTCGGTCGGCGTGCGATAATGTCCAGACACGCCTGTCACCGGGGTCACCCTATCCAATCGATAAATCCGTTCGGCACGATTAAGTTTAGCCGTGCAGTCCGTCAACTGTGACCACTGATCGACGAACACTTTAACTTCTGTTTGACCGCCCATCGCTCCCGAAGCCGCCGCAAAACTCGGCGTGCTATGAAGGTCATCTGCCAGCGCACGCACTGCCATTGAATCAGCCGCGTATGACACAACCACGCGGAAGCCGCTCTGACATAACATCGCGCCCGCGACCTGTCCATCGATTTCGGCGCAGCCCAAACAGGGCAGCACAGCAGGCGTACCGACTTGACGCCACATATTGGTCAAACCGAGCGGCAAAATATGGTGCAGTTCGCGTTCGAGTAAATATGGCGCGACGCGCGCGTGAAACGCTTCAATGTCGTCAAAGCGATGGACGGTCACAGTCATGACTTAGTCCTGTTTAATGCGTTTCGCGTGCAGGAACGGCATCATATCGCGCAGTTCCGCGCCGACGTTTTCGATCATCAAATTGTGTTCGCGTCCGCGCCGTGCCTTGAAGTTGGGCAGCCCGTTCTTGTTTTCTTCGATCCATTCGCGCGCGAACGACCCATCTTGAATACGCGACAGCACGCCCGCGAATGTCTCTTTGATTTCGCTTTCGACTTGATCACCGACGGTGTAGCCGCCATATTCGGCGGTATCGCTGACGCTGTACCACATATAACTCAACCCGCCCTGATACATCAGGTCAACGATCAATTTGAGTTCGTGCATACACTCGAAATAGGCGATCTCCGGCTGATACCCACCTTTGACCAACGTTTCAAATGCTGTGCGAATCAACGCCGTGACGCCGCCGCACAACACGACCTGTTCACCAAACAAGTCGGTTTCGGTCTCTTCTTTGAACGTGGTTTCGATGACGCCCGCGCGGGTGCAGCCAATCGCCATCGCGTAAGCGAGCGCACGCGCACGCGCTTGTCCGGTCGCGTCTTGATGCACCGCGAGCAAACCGGGCGTGCCCGCGCCATCCTTGAAGACTTCGCGCACACGATGACCTGGCGCTTTCGGCGCGACCATCGTGACATCGACCGTGGCGGGCGGCTTGATTTGCGCGTAATGAATATTGAAACCGTGCGCGAACATCAACATCGCGCCCTCTTTCAAGTTGGCAGCGATGCTCTCGTCATAAACCTTCGCCTGCATCGTGTCGGGGATGACAATCATGACCACATCTGCGGCAGCGGTTGCCTCCGCGACGCTCATCACCTGCAAGCCGTCGGTTTCAGCTTTGGCGCGGCTTTTGCTGCCTGCGTGCAAACCAATCACGACGTGCATCCCGCTATCCTTGGCATTGAGCGCGTGCGCGTGTCCCTGACTGCCATAACCGATCACCGCAATTGTCTTTCCTTGCAGCAGATTCAAATCGGCGTCTTTGTCGTAATACATCGTAGCCATTGTCGTTGCGTACCCTCTGTGATGAGCGTGAATAAACAGGTCAATTAAACGATATGAAGCGCATTGCCATTGATGGCAGATGGGAAGGCTGGTTCGTAGTCGCTGTCCAAAATACGGACTCCGCGCCCCATCGCCACCACACCCGTACGGACAATTTCGACGATACCAATTGCGTCCGCCGCGCCAATGAACGCCTCGACAATATCCTCTTGTGCGGTGATTTCGACAATCGCGTACTTGGGACCAATATCGACGATGCGTGCTGGATACCGTTCGCATAATTCGGTCAAATGGTTACGGCTGTCGGCGTCGTCGCTGCGTACTTTGACGAGCGCGAGGTCGCGGCTGACATGCGGTTCGTTGGAGACATCCGCGACATCGATCACGTTGATTAGCTTGACCAGGTTGTACTTGATCTTATTTGCATCGCTCTTGGTCGCGTCAATGGTGATGGTCATGCGCGAGATATGCGGTTTATGCGTGCGCCCAACAGTCAAACTATCGACGTTGAAATTGCGCCGCCGAAACAAACTCGCCACACGGTTAAGGACACCCGGTTTATTTTCAACCAGCGCTGCCAAAATATGCTTGCGCTGTGGAAGTTTCTCAGGTTGATTTTGTGCGTACACCATGATCAATTCACCTGTTCGCTGCTGGGCTTCGGACGGCGGATCATCGCATCGAGGTCAGCGCCGGCTGGCACCATCGGGTACACCATTTCTTCTTTTTGCACCACGAACTCGATCAAGACGGGTCCGTTGATGCTGTTGGCAAACTCGACCGCTGCCTGAATATCGTCGCGTTTGGTCACACGCACTGCCGGAATACCGTACGCCTCTGCCAGCTTGACAAAATCGGGGCTGAACATCGTCGTTTCGTTGTAGCGACGTTCGTGGAACAACTCTTGCCACTGACGCACCATACCCAAAAAGCCATTGTTGATGATGGCGATTTTGACCGCGATATTTTCCTGCACAGCGGTCGCTAATTCACACAACGTCATTTGAAAGCCGCCATCCCCGACGATTGCCCACACTTGTTCGTTCGGGCGTCCGAATTTTGCGCCAATCGCAGCCGGCAGCCCAAAGCCCATCGTGCCAAGACCACCACTCGTGATCATGGTCGCCGGTCGCTGATGCGGGTAATACTGCGCTTCCAACATTTGATGCTGTCCAACATCGGTCACGGTGACTGCGTTGCCACCTGTAAACTGCCATAAATCGTTGATCACTTGCGCGCCTGACAGCGTATCGCCTGCATTATGCTTGACGATATCGCGTTCGTCGCTGTCCTCTTGCCAATCACGGATCGTATTCATCCATTCGGGATGCTGCGTCGCTTGCACACCCGGCAGAATTTGCGATAACACCGAGCGCAAATCACCCGCGATGCCAACATCAACTTTGACATTCTTATTGATCTCGGACGGATCGATGTCGATATGAATCTTTTTGGCGTTCGGCGCATACGTCTTCAGATTGCCTGTCACGCGGTCATCGAAGCGCATACCCAGCGCGATCAACAGATCACTTTGCTGGATCGCGTTATTCGCCGCCGCCGTCCCATGCATTCCCATCATGCCGAGCGAAAGCGGATGACCTTCGGGCAGCGTCCCTTTACCGAGCAGAGTCAGCGCGACTGGGATGCCCGCGCGTTCGGAAAGTTCGCGCAGTTCATTGACCGCGCCACTCATGTTGATGCCATGCCCCGCCAAAATCACTGGACGTTGTGCACTGTTGATCAAGTTATTCATGGCTTCAACAGCGTGGTCGGGCGCGAAGGTCGGCACACGATACCCCGGCAGTACGATCTCGCCTTCGGGATATTCAAATTCCATCTTTTGGTTTTGCACATCTTTGGGAATATCGACCAGAACGGGACCTGGGCGTCCGGTACGCGCGATATAGAACGCTTCTTTGATGGTATATGCAAGTTCGGTGATGTCGCTCACAAGATAGTTGTGCTTGGTGATTGGGATTGTGATTCCGGTCACATCGGTCTCTTGAAACGCATCCGTACCGATGACGCTGCGCGGCACTTGACCCGTGATGCACACAATCGGTGACGAGTCCATCATCGCTGTAGCGATTCCGGTCACGAGGTTGGTTGCGCCGGGACCACTCGTGGCGAACGCGACGCCGACTTTACCCGTTGCGCGCGCGTAACCATCCGCCATATGGCACGCGCCCTGTTCGTGGCGCACCAGCACATGATGGATTTGCGGATATTTACCCAAGGCATCATAAGTCGGCAAAATCGTGCCACCTGGATACCCGAACACTAAATCGACGCCTTCGCGCAGCAAACATTCCAAAATAATTTCGGCACCACTTAACAGTCGTTTTTCCATCATCTACACTCCTGCCTAATCGCGTTCGAATTGTTCGTCGTCATCGTGCGCTTTCGTAAGCGGGGCTACCCCCCGCTCTACCATCAACCTTTAGTCGCCAATCACAGGTTGCGCCAGAGGCGACAACCAACCATGCCGATCCGGAATTGTGCCGCCCGTTATGCCGAAAAATTCGTCCTGCAAACGTTCGGTGATTGTGCCGCGCTTGCCTGTACCGATTTGGATACGATCGACGCTGCGAACGGGCGTGATTTCGGCGGCGGTGCCAGTGAAGAAAATTTCGTCCGCGACATACAGCATTTCGCGCGGCAGCGTTTCATAGCGAACTTCATACCCCAGATCACGTGCTAAGGTCAGCACGCTGTCACGTGTGATTCCCCGTAAAATAGAGGCGCCGACGCCCGGTGTATAAATTACCCCGTCGCTAATGACGAAAATGTTTTCGCCCGCACCTTCGCTGACCGTCCCGTTGTAATCGAGCGCGATGCCTTCGCTGAAGCCATTATCATGGGCTTCCATACTGATGAACTGGCTGTTGGTATATTGACCACCGATTTTCGCCATCGACGCGCCTGTGTCTGGCGCGATGCGCCGCCACGAGCTGACCTGTACATCGACCCCATTTTCAATCGCTTCACTGCCCAGATAACGCCCCCAATCGAGCGTAAAAATCACGACTTCAGTGGGGTTTTTACGCCCTTCGACGCCGAGTACGCCTGCGCCGCGAAAGATAATCGGGCGAATATAACAGGCGTCGTTCTGATTGCGGCGTACCGTCTCTAAAATTGCTTCATTGATAGCATCCTCAGTAAACGGCACTTCGATGCGCGCAATTTTGGCGCTCTGCATCAAGCGGCGCGTGTGTTCGCGCAACCGAAAGACCGCCGCGCCTTCCGGCGTTGAATACGTACGTATACCTTCAAAGATACTGCTGCCATAATGAAGTGCGTGCGCGCTGACATGGACTGTTGCATCCGCCCACCGCACGAACTCCCCGTTACGCCAAATCCATTCTGCTGGCATCAATGTTCTCCTCGATTTATCTCATCGTCACTTGAATAAAAAAACGCGCTTTCTTTGTTGACATCTACACGTCGTAGCCACGATTGTAGATGTCGGAAAGCGCGTCACGGGTGGGCTGCGTTTCGGTATCGAATGCCATCTTAGGCGCGTCATTCGATGATTGAGCGGCAGGCGCATTGTGATACGCCTCCGTCCATGGGCTGGTACTCGGCTGCGCGTGCGGCAGCATGTATTCCACTTGCATCGAACTAGTCGGTTTCTCGTTCATGTCCTCATCCTTGACGCTGCAATAAAAAACCCTCCGGCTTGGGAGGGTTTGTCGTTCGCTGCTGATTTACTCAACCTGCTTCAACCCAAGCCGTTATATCCCGTTCCCGATAATAAGGACGAGTACCGAAATAACGATAATAAGGCTGATATTCAGGGTCGCGCTTTGGTTTTTTGACATGATTTTGGTCGAAGTTGCTAAGTCAATGTAACAAAGCGTAACGCGCTTGACTAATCGTGTCAAGCAGTCCGCGCAAAAAATCACATGTTCGATCAAAGTCCGTACAGGTTGACTAACGAATATATGGCAAGATGCACAAACTAAAAGCCAAACACCGAGACACAAAAACACGAAGACTTGACTTCAACGCTCTGTGACTTCGTGATTCCGTGCCTTTATGTTATGTTTTTGTCTTTAGTCCTCTTGTTTCAACCATTCACGCGCCCGTGCAATTTGCGCGCGTACCGCGTCCGGCGCGGTTCCACCTTGTGCGCGACGGCGCGCAACCGACGCTGCAAAATCGAACACGCGCACTGCTTGATCGTCGAATAAATCCGACAACTCACGCAGATCGTCCGTCGTCAGTTTGCTCAACGTCGTGTTACGTTCCGCTGCCAGGCGTACTGCGCGCCCCGCGACATGATGTGCTTCACGAAAAGGCATCCCTTTTAGCACAAGATAATCTGCTAAATCGGTCGCAAGCATGTCATCCGTGAGCGCGGCGCGCATCTTAACTGGGTTGAGCTTGAGCGTGCCTATCACCGATGTAATGACAGGCAGCAGCCGTTCAAGCGTCTCGACCGAGTCGAACAACGGCTCTTTATCTTCTTGCAGGTCTTTATTGTACCCGCTCGGCAAGCCTTTGAGCGTCGTTAAAAATCCGGTCAGATTGCCGATCAAGCGTCCAGATTTACCGCGTGCCAATTCCATTGGGTCGGGGTTGCGTTTTTGCGGCATCAAACTTGACCCGGTACTGTAGCGGTCATCGAGCGCGACGAAACCAAATGCCGGATTGCTAAACATGATCAAATCTTCAGCAAGGCGGCTGAGGTGGATACCGATCAGCGACACCGTGAACAGCGCATCCGCAACATAATCACGGTCGCTGACGGCATCCAGACTGTTTTCGCTCACACCTTCAAAACCAAGCAACCCCGCCAGATACGCGCGATTGATCTCAAACGGCGTCCCAGCCAACGCGCCCGACCCCAACGGTGAAACATCCGCACGCTGCTGCGTTCCAGCTAAACGCTGTCGATCCCGCGCGACCATCCAGAAATAACTCATCAACCAGTGCGCCGCTGTGATCGGTTGCGCGGGCTGCATATGGGTGTAACCTGGCATCACGGTTTCGGTATGCGGTTCGGCAGCGGCGATAAGTGCCTCTTGCAGCGCGGTCAATAAGCTGTCGATATTATGCATCGCGTCAAGCGTCCACAGGCGTAAATCCGTCGCCACTTGATCGTTACGACTGCGCCCGGTATGCAGCTTGCCGCCCACCGCGCCGATGATCTCGGTCAAGCGGCGTTCAACCGCCGTATGAACATCTTCATCACCCGCCGCCACGACGAATGTTCCATCGTCAAACTCAGTTTTGACACGCTCCAAGCCGTCCAGCATGAGTGCGGCTTCTTCGCCCGTGATGACGCCAGTATTTGCCAGTGCTTGCGCATATGCCATACTGCCTTCAATATCGTGCGCGTATAAGCGGCGGTCAAAACTGAAGCTGTCGTTGAGCGCACGCAAATCGTCGTCGGTCGGCTGATCGAACGCCCCACCCCATAAAGTCATGTTATCTCCTGTAAGGCAAAAGAGTCGACGCACAGGCATGAAGGCATAAGGAAACGGTCAATACGTTGTGCGTTTCACGCTTTCTTTACGCCTTTGCGTTAAGTATTTCTTTTAGTCGCGCTTGAACTTGCTGTAATCAGGCTGGTCAGCGTTGCCATCACGCGATGTTTGCAACCCCAGCAGCGCTTCGATTTTCAAAGGCAAGCCGAACAACTTGATAAAGCCTTCGGCGTCTTTCTGGTTGTATACATCTTCTTCGCCGAACGACGCGTAATCTTCGCGGTAAAGACTGAGTGGGCTTTTGCGACCCGCTAAAATGATGTTGCCTTTGTACAGTTTGAGCCGCACCGTACCACTGACGTTTTCTTGCGTGACCTGCACAAACGCATCGAGCGCCTCACGCAGGCGGGTATACCACAAGCCGTTATAAACAAGTTCGGCGTATTTGACCGCCAGCACATCTTTATACTGCACCGTCTGTTTGTCCAAGCAGATGCTTTCGAGCGCTTGATGTGCCTTGTGCAAAATCGTCCCACCGGGTGTTTCGTACACGCCACGCGACTTCATGCCGACTAAGCGATTTTCAACCAGATCGATCCGTCCGATACCGTGTTTCGCACCAAATTGGTTCAAATGCGTGAAGAGACCGAGTGCCGACGAGCGTTCGCCGTTCAAGCGCATGGGGACACCACGCACAAATTCGATCTCGATATATTCGGGTTGATCAGGCGCGTTTTCAGGGCTGACCGACAGTTTATACATCTCTTCTTCAGGTTCGTTCCACGGGTTTTCGAGTGGACCGCCTTCATGGCTGAGATGAAACAGATTACGGTCGCGGCTGTAAATCGATTTGAGTGTACTGGTCACGGGCACATTGAATTCTTCGGCATATGCCAGTGCATCTTCGCGGCTGCGAATATCCCATTCACGCCACGGGGCGATGACTTTCAGACGCGGGTTGAGTGCCATCGCCGTCACTTCAAAACGGACTTGATCGTTACCTTTACCCGTACAGCCATGCGCGATGGCGTCCGCACCTTCGATCTCGGCAATCTCGACCAGATGTTTAGCGATCAACGGACGCGCAAACGACGTACCCAGCAAGTAATCACGCTCATAAACAGCGCCCGCTTGCAACACTGGATAGACAAAATCACGCAAAAATTCCTCGCGCAAATCGCGGATGTAGAGTTTACTCGCGCCGGTCTTGATCGCTTTCGCTTCCAAACCATCGAGTTCTTCTTCTTGCCCCAGGTCGGCGGTAAAGCACACGACTTCACATTGATAATTGTTACGCAGCCACGTTACGATCACCGATGTATCCAGCCCGCCCGAATACGCCAGTACGACCTTTTTGATATTGTCTTTCGGCATGATGAAGATGTCCTTGTGGTCACGAATACGCAAAGGCGACCCGGTGGGTCGCCTTGGTCTTAATATTTTGTAAGTTTAGCGCGCTTTTAAGGAGACGGGTAGAGCAAAGCACGACGCGATTATAAATCCAACACGCCTGCTGTACCTCCATTGAAACGTTCAATTATGGCTGCCGCTACGCTTTCTGGCGTCGCAGCGCCTTTTGGCAAATTGAACGGCACATTACGCCAAAATGGGGTATCGACCGCCCCTGGACGTACCAGCGTAAATTTGAGTTTTCGATTTTCTTTACTCAAAATCGTGATCAAAGGCTCAAGACCCGCTTTCGCCGCCGCGTACGCGCCAAACTTAGGAAAGCTGATTTTATCGATATACGCGCCGACGATCATCAAATGCCCGCCCTCTTTGAGCAGACTCAAGCTCGCCGCCGCACAGCGCGCAGCACCGTTCAGGTTGGCATCGATAACAGCCGACCAATCATCGGCGCTGAATGAGTCTATGGTCGATGCTGCCATGCCGCCTGCCGCATACACAACCAGATCAAGTCCGGCACTGGCTTGACCAACACTGTAGGCGGCACTTTGAATGCTGTAGGTATCTTCGGCGCGGAATACTGTCGTCATTTCCGCACCCGTTGGAATGCGATCTTCATGACGCGCAGCCGCATAGACAGTCCAGCCGTTCGTTTTACACAAAGTGACGAGTGCACTACCGATACCGCCCGACGCACCCCAGATTAAAACTTCTGACACGTTGTTACTCCGCTAGAAATGCTATCAGGTCATCGTTGAACTGCGTTGGAGCTTCTTCCATCGGCAAATGTCCGATGTTCTCATAGGTGATGTAAGTATCATTGGGCAGCAAATCGTGCAGGGTTTCGCCGACGCTGGGCGGCACCCAGGTATCATTTTCGCCCCAAAGGATCAGCGACGGGACGGCGATTGACTCAATTTGCGCCGCGCTTAACGGAATATCGTCGTTGGGGTCGCGCGTCATCACATCCAATATCGCGTCGTCCCAGTTTTCGACCTGAAGCGCGCGCCCATAACCAGCGACGACCTCTTCTGTAGCGATGGTCGGATCATAATACGCCGAGCGCTGAAAATCAGCGAACGCATCGGGTCGCACGAACGCGCGCAATCCAATCCGCGTCCACCATCGAGCAGGCGGAAAATCGAGCAACGTTCCAATCCACGACGGAGTCCCGCCTCGGTTTTCGTTATCGCTGCCCGCGATCCGTACTGCACCATCGACGAAAACGAGCGAGTCGCTGCGCGCTGGATACAAGATGGCGAAATACGCGATGACGCCGCCGCCCATGCTGTGACCAACCAGATGAGCGCTTTCGATACCAAGTTCATCCATCAAGGCTGCTGTAAACTGCGCTTGCGCGGTAAGCGAGAGCGGTATTTCACCCGTCTTCTGACTCAAGCCATAGGGTGGACGGTCGAAGGCGATCACACGATAGCCCGCTTCTGCAAGTGGGCTGATCGTATCGCGCCATGAGAAGGTCGAGCCGCCCCAGCCGTGTAAAAGCAGCACAGGTTCACCGTCAGCGTCGCCTTGTTCGCGCACGTAGGTTTCTAAGCCATCGACGGTGATAAAACGTCCGTCGGCATCGGCAAATGCAGCAGGATCAACGCCCGTCGGCGGCAAGGGAAACACGAACGGGACGACAAATAAAATCACCAACAGCAGAATAATCAGGCGCAGTGTCCAGCGTCTCACAGTGTTTTCTCTTTGCGTGCGGCTTTGAAGGCATCAAGCGTGCGTTCGCGTGCCATACCGTGATCGACCATCGGCGGCGGGTAATTTTTCGGCGGACTGGTCAATTTCCAGGGCTCATGAATATCTTTCTCGCTCAAGTCGCGTAGTTCGGGCACGTAATGGCGGATATAGTCACCGTTTGGGTCATATTGACGCGACTGTGAAACCGGGTTGAAGATACGGAAATACGGCTGTGCATCTGTCCCTGTCCCGGCTGACCACTGCCAACCGCCATTGTTGGCGGCGATATCGCCATCAAGCAGTTTTTGCATGAAGTATTTTTCGCCTTCGCGCCAATAGATCAACAAGTCTTTAGTCAAGAAGCTGGCGACGATCATGCGCGCGCGGTTATGCATCCAGCCAACGGTATTCATCTGCCGCATCGCCGCATCGACGACGGGATACCCGGTTTGTCCATCTTTCCAGCGTTGCAAATCTTCCGCATCGGTGCGGTATTCGACGCGCTCGTAATCTTCTTGAAAACTGCGCTCATACACGTGCGGAAAATACGCCAGTATGTGATGATAAAAATCACGCCATGCCAATTCACTGATCCATATTTCGACCGAGCGGCGATCTTCGGCGTCGTCACCATTCTTGAGCGCATCGTGTGCCGCAGCATATGCCTGCCGAGGCGAGAGCATTCCGATTCGCAAATAGGGTGATAAATACGAAGTGCCGCGTGGCGCAGGGTCAGCAAATGGATGGGCGATTAAGCGATCGCGCCCATCTGCATACTGAAATATCGCGCTGCTGGTGAAGTCTTTCAGACGCGCTTTGGCGTGCGTCTCTCCGGCGGGCGGCAGATCGACAATGGTGTCAGTGATTTTCAGGTCTTTGAGCGACGGGATACCGTTATTATCAACGCCATCCAGCTTGTGAAACTGCCTGCCGGGAATCGCACCGCCGTCCGCGTCGGGTTTGGGCAGATCAAGCCACTTTTTTTTGAATGGCGTGAATACAGTGTACGGCTTATTTGACCCCGTCAGCAACTCTTGACCTGGTGCGTGCAGCACCAGGTCGTCGAACAAGTAAACTGGAATACCGAGCAACTCGGCGATTTCATGATCGCGTTTGACGGCATACGGCGTGTAATCGCGATTCGCATACAGCGCGCTAGCACCCGTCTCGCGGATCATATCGTGCAGGATTATCTGGGGTTTGCCAAGACGCACCAATAAACGCGTCCCATGATTTTTCAGCCCGTTATCGAGCGCAACCAATCCTTGAAGCAGAAATGCCATGCGCGATGGGCTGAATCGCTCGCCTTTGAGCAGAACTGGATCAAGGACAAATAATGGAATGACAGGCTGGGTGGTCTGAAGCGCCGCGCGTAATGCTGTATTATCACCCAATCGCAGATCGCGCCTAAACCAATGGATGACGCACGGATCAATCATAAAACCGCGTCCTCTGATTCGGTTTCCGGTGCAGTTTCTAATACTGTGCTTGGCAGGTGGTCTGTCGCGCCGCTCGTATGTGATGAAAATATGCGCGCTTCGGGTTTCGCTAAATGACGCTGCACATCCGCCGCGACACGCAGCCCACCCAGCGTGACACCTGCGGTCGATTGTCCTGGAAACACTGAATCGCCCACGAGGCGCAGGTTGGCGATACCTGTGCGTGGACCACGCACTTTGAACAACGACGTTTGCGGAAACCCACCGACCATTCCAAGATGACGCCCGGTATAAAACTGGTAGGTGATGGGAGAACCGGGCATTTCCAGGACGATGCGCGCGCGGAAACCGGGAATCGAGCGTTCGACCTGGGTGAGTAATTTATCGGCGTATTCTGCTTTGCGGGCGGCATAGGCTTGCGGATCACGTTCGAGCAAATTCCACCATGAAGTAACTTCGGTGTGCGTGGTCATAGTGACGGCGCGATGCCCAACCGGCGCACGACTGGCATCCCACGACGGCGACATTGAAAGGAAGACGCTGCGCCCTTCGCCCAACGGCTCGCGCATGTCCGCGATCATCTGGTGATGGTCGGGAAAATGGTCGCCTAAACCTTCAGCCTTGATACCCAGATGCAGAACGAATGCCCCCCAACCATTGCGGCGGGTGCGCGTTTCACGTTCCAGTCCGTGCGGACTGTCGTCACCGAGCAGATCGTCGAGCGACCATGGCGTCAGATTGCCAATCACGAAATCCGCCGGGTAAAAATCGGCGGTCTTGGTACGCGATCCGTGTGTCGCTTCGACCCCGACCGCACGTCCATCTTTGATGACGATACGCTGTGCCTTGCGTTTGAACAGCACATGACCGCCAAAATCACGAATCGCTTCAACCAGCGTCTCGCTAATGCCGCCAATACCACCTTCGACGTGATACACGCCTTGTCGTGCCAAATCGAGCGCGGTCGCGCTGTAAATACCGTTAGCGCCTTTACTGGTGGTCTGTGACGAGATCAATAACTGAGCGTCGATAAAACGCACGAACGCTTCATCTTTTGCCAGCCCACGCCATTGCAACCATTGATACGCCGACGTCAGCGCGAACGGGATCATCCTGAGATCGCGCGGAAAATTACCAATACCAACCTTAAGTAACTGCGCGAGTTCTGCTGCGTCACGTGGCGGCCACGGCAAGCCTTGCGCCGATAATGACCAGCCTAAATCTGCTAACTTGCTTTGTTCATCCCAAAATGCGGCGCTGTGCGGAAACTTCGCCAGTACATCGGCGTTATCGCGCGTGAGCGCTACGTCGCGGTCGGGCAAGTGTACGACCCATGCGGGTTCATGTAAACGCACATTCCATTCAATGCCGAGCGCTTGCGCAGCGACCCAATGCGGACCATTCGGTTGAAACCCACCCGCAACCGTTGCCCCCGCTTCAAAGCGGTAGCCCTGATGAAAAAACGTCCCGGCGGAACCGCCCGCGTAGGCTTGCGCCTCCAGAACGGTCACGTCGTAGCCAGCTTTGGCGAGCAGCGCGGCGGTCGTCAAACCACCTACACCCGCGCCGATGATCACGATCCGTCCAGTCGTCATGATCGCGCAGGCTGGTGTTCATACTGCTTGACGCCCATGCGTGTTCGCAGATGTCGGTAGAAAAACAAGAATCGTAAGGGCAGCGGGCTGAAAAACAGCCGTGAGAAAATCGCCCAAAATCCACTTTTGCGATGAATGATCGTCAAACGGTCGATCAATTCGATGCCGCCTTGCACTTGATTAAAGATATGTCGGTGTACCCAGGTATCGACGGGTCCCTTGAACTGAACATCGATGAACGATGTCGGCGTTGGTCCCGGCTCGTGCCGTGCGATCCAGCGGACCGGCAGCACAAGAAACCACAGCGTAAATTCGATTTCGGCGTCACTCATCGATCGCCAGTCACGGCGGTGAACTTGAGCAAAAATTGGCGGCGGCGACAGCCGCGCGAAAGCTGACGGGTCTTCATGAAACGCGATCATTGCATCCATCGTCGTCGGAATAACCGAGCGATGTTCGAAGGTGATCGGCAAATTATCGTAAGGTGTGCTAGCGGTCATATCGTAACCCCATTCCAACCCTTATAATAAACCGCGTTTAGATAATGATTCGCTCATATGGGCATAAGAACTTGATGAAAGGGTGTCAACGATGACCAACGTGCGTGTCACAGGCATTTTCACGTACCCGGTTAAGTCGTGCGCGGGTATCTCTCACGACTCCATGCACTTGATTGCGCGCGGCTTTGCGTTCGACCGCCAGTGGATGATCGTACGCGATGATGATACAAGGCGCGGATTGTTCGTCACGCAGCGTGAATATCCACGTTTGGCGTTGATTCAGCCGATGATCACCACGGATCGGCTGGTCATATGTGCGCCGGGAATGCCTGATATCAGTATGACGCTGACGCAAACGAAATCCAATATGTACGCTGTCCGCGTATGGCGCGATGGCGTTAGCGCTATCGATGAAGGTAATGAAATCGCTGCCTGGATCAGCACATTTATCGGTGCGACATTACGTTTGGTGCGTTTTGACGATCATGCGGTGCGGGCGTTGAGTATGCAGTTCACCGATGAACCGGGGCAAACCGGTTTTGCCGATGCATATCCGCTCTTGATCGCATCACAAGAATCGCTGTCTGACTTGAATGAACGATTGATAGCACGCGGCAGTTCGCCTGTACCAATGACGCGCTTTCGCCCAAATATCGTTGTGCAAGGGTTAGCGCGCCCGTTCGATGAGGACGATTGGAAATGGATTGCGATCAATGGTGTGCGCTGCGAAGTTGCCAAGCCGTGTGCACGCTGTGCGGTGACAACCGTTGACCCAGCGACCGGGACGATTCCCGAACGCGCCGAACCGCTGGCAACCCTGGAAACGTTCAGGCGTGGTATCGGTCGCGTAAGCGGGGTTTTATTCGCGCAAAACGTGATTCATCGCGGACTAGGCAGCATGCGCGTTGGCGATTTGGTCGAAATCACCGAGCGGGTTTAATCGCACGTTGGAAAGTTGCGCTACACTGGTCAGCATATCAAATATGATGGTTTAGAAAGGGATAACGAATGTTCAGACCGAGCTTACGCCGCCTGCTGTTGATTGTCACCTTGATCGCGTTATTCACATTATTGATGCCCGCCCGCGCACAGCAGGACGACGCATTTTTTGCCCTGATGGACGAGGCGATTGCCGCGTATTTCGAGGGCGATTATGACCAGGCTATTCGCATTATCAACGATGCGCTGGAATTAAACAGCCGTTCCGGGTTCGCCTATGACTGGCGCGGATGGATTCGTTATATACAACAAGATTTTGATGCTGCGCTGCGCGACTTAGATCGGGCAGTTGATCTTGAACCCACCGACCCGATTTTTTATATCGATCGCGGTATGATCCACGCCGTACTTGGCAACGAAGAAGAAGCGCTCGCCGATTATGACAGCGCCATCGCTATCAACGATGATTATGGGTTCAGCGCCGACCGCGAAGTCGAGGATATTTCTGGCGCAGAATTCTTGATCCGGAACTATTCGATTGCGCTCGATGCCAACCCCAACGATTATGTTGCGCTGGCATTTCGCGCGGCGCAGTATGCCAATATCGGCATGTTCGAAGAAGCAATCACCGATTATGGACGCGCGCTTGAACTCCAGCCAGATTTTGACGCCATACAAGATGACCTCGCGGATGCACGTGATTTGCTCGCTAATCCTGATGGACGTACCGTGTATTGCTACGTACCAAATTTCGATGTGGTCGAGCGCATCGAACTCGATACTGAACTTGTAAGCCAGCTTGACAATATAACGTTTGCGGCACTGCGCTGTGTGCGCGTCGAAAACACACCCGCGACGATCCAGGTCGAGATGACAGCGGCGAGTGGCGATCTTGAACCATCGCTTGCGTTGTATGATGCTGCACTCAATGCGTTAGTGCTGCCCGAAGACTTGCAGCGCGATACCGACACGCGCACACTTGAATATACGCTTTCGACACCCGGTGATTATCTGGTTTTGTTCGCGCGCGAAGGTCTGGAAAACGGAACCAGTGCCGGACGTTTTACCGCCACGATTACGCTGACGAACGGCGGCGATGATGAGCAGCTTGTACGCGCTGACGTGCCGCCTGTGTTGGCGACGATGTGCGCCAACGCCAATGTATTGGATGTAAATAAATGTAACGCAGCGGGCAACCGATAATGCTGCGATCACGCGATCGTTTGCAAGGGCATGTCATAGTTATGCCCTTGCAAGCGATTTTGCAGTCGGTGTTTAGTTTTTATTCTTCGAGCGTACTCAAGTCGCCTTCTGGCATTCCCATCGCGCGCGCGCGGATGACTCGACGCATGATTTTGCCCGAACGCGTCTTTGGCAGCGAGTCAACGAACTCGATCTTTTGCGGTACGGCAATCTTGCCGATCTCGTGCGCGACATGCTGCTTGAGCGCATCACGCAGCGCATCATCGCCTTTGAATCCGGCGCGCAAAATGCAGTAGGCATAAATCACGTTGCCCTTGACTTCATCCGGTACGCCGACCGCTGCCGCTTCTGCGACTGCTGGATGACTGACCAGACCAGACTCGATTTCGGCTGTGCCAAGTCGATTACCGCTCACTTTGATCACGTCGTCGTTGCGCCCGATGATCCAGTAATAGCCGTCGCTATCGCGGCGTGCGGTATCGCCCGTCAAATACCAGCCCTGTTTTTCGTATTTGCTCCAATACTGCTGTTTGTAACGCGCCGGGTCGCCGTACACCGTACGTAACATACCGGGCCATGGTGCTTGAATGACGAGATTACCATCTGCGCCATCGGGTACCGAGTGACCATCATCATCGACAATATCGACCTGCACGCCGGGAAACGGTCGCGTCGCAGAGCCAGGTTTCAGGCTGACCGATGGCATTGGCGCGATCATGAAGCCGCCCGTCTCGGTTTGCCACCACGTATCCATGATCGGGCAGCGTTCTTTGCCAATTATTTTATAGAACCAGCGCCATGCTTCTGGGTTGATCGGTTCACCAACGCTGCCGAGCAAGCGTAAACTGCTCAAATCATGGCGATTGGGCCATGCATCGCCAAAACGCATTAACCCACGAATCGCGGTCGGTGCGGTGTACAAAATCGTGACGCCGTATTCTTCAACGAGCTTCCACCATCGATTGGGATACGGATGATTAGGCGCGCCTTCATACATGAAACTGGTAGCACCCAAAATCAACGGTGCATACACGATGTAACTGTGTCCGGTAATCCAACCTGGATCAGCCGCGCACCAGTAGCGGTCGTCGTCATTGATATCGAACACCATTTTCAGCGTCGTCGATATATAGACCGAATAACCGCCGTGCGTGTGTAATACACCTTTGGGTTTTCCGGTCGTGCCGCTGGTATACAAAATGAACAATGGGTCTTCAGCATCCATCACTTCAGAAGCACAATTCGGGCTGGCAATTGGCAGATTGATCAAATCGTGATACCAGTAATCACGCCCCTGCTCCATACTGATGGGGTGCGCGGTGCGTTTGACCACGATGATCGTTTCGACGACGGGCGACCGTTTGACCGCCGCATCAACGACTTCTTTTAGCGGCACGATATTGCCGCGCAGCCACGCCCCGTCACATGTGATCATGACCTTGCTTTGCGCGTCTTCGATACGATCAGCCAATGCTTGTTCGCTGAAGCCGCCATAAATCACGCTGTGAACCGCACCGATCTTCGCGCACGCCAGCATCGCCATGACGAGTTCGGGAATGCGCCCCATATAAATCGTCACGCGGTCACCTTTTTTTACACCCATGCCTTTGAGTACATTGGCGAATTTATTCACCTCACGATACAGCCGCCAATAGCTGTATGTTTGTTTATCACCCTGTTCGCCTTCCCAAATCAACGCCAGTTTATTCTTACGCCATGTTTTGATATGCCGATCCAGCGCGTTATAAGCAATATTGGTTTTGCCACCGACGAACCATTGATAAAATGGCGCGTTACTGCTGTCTAACACTTGTGTCCATTTTTCAAACCAGTGCAGATTTTCCGCTTGTTTCGCCCAGAAACCTTCTAGATCACTGACCGCTTCGGCATATAATGCCGGATAATCGGACACCGATGCATTTTTTTTGACGATTTCGGAAGGGTGAACCCATTCACTGGTATTCGGCGCGAAAGTCTCTTGCGTCATCTCAATAATGCCTCTCACATCGAGTACTAAGTAAGCAAGCCTGATTATAGACACACAAGTAAGAAACGAAAACCGATCCGTTCATGAGTCAAGATTGCGAAACTTCCAGTACATTTTGTTTCCCCGTGCTACGAGTACAGCGCACGATGCCCCCAATGTTGAAACGTCACATCGGGCAGAAGCGTATGCAGCACATATTCGGGGTCATCCCCACCAATGTAAAGCGCGAGCTGACGACAGTCAGTTTCGTGTATCGCGTTCGCAAAATCAACATAACCCGTCATCGTGTAGTAGGCGTTGTAAGGCGCTGCCATTTGTGGAAACAGAAGCGGTCGAGTGCCATGTATAAGGGTGAGCGTGACGGCGACCACAAGCAAGAGGACGCATTTATGGCTTGGCTCGATGCTGATAAAAATTACACAAGTGTGACAGCGGGCATTTTTCGCATTTCGGATTGCTCCAGGTACATATTTTTTGACCATGCTTGAGCGTGCTGACATGGAAATTATAGAGGAGATACGGCTCGTTGGGTAAAAGATCGAGCAAAAGCTGATGCGCTTTTTCCGGCGTGGTTTTCGCGCTGATCAAGCCCATACGTTGACTAACACGATGGACATGCGTATCCACCGGCATAATCGGTTTGCCAAAACAGAACAGCAGCACCAGTGAGGCGGTCTTGATGCCGACTCCTGGCAGCGACAATAACCACGCTAAACCTTCGTGCGTGGGTAATGTCGCCAGGAAATCGATATTCGGTGCGCCGCACTCATCGATGATGCGTGTCAGCGATGCCTTGATGTGCGCTGCCTTGATCTCGGCATAATTCGACGGGGCAATGAGTTCGGTCAATTCTTGTACGTCGGCATCGCGAACCGCTTCCCAGGAGCGATAGTGCCGCCACATCTGTTGAAACGCCAGTGCCTCGTTCTGCCATGTTGTGCGCTGCGATAAAATTGTCATGATAAGCTCTTGCAGCGGCTCACGGCGCGCTATCAGCGGTCGTTCATCATATGTATGAATCAGAAGCTTATACATATCGAGTGCTTTGGTTCGCAGTACGGATACCTCGTCAGCGACCATTTTTTCACCTGCCATTTTTAGGTTCTGATTCATCTTTATTCCATAAACTTTAAAGAAACAGGGCACTATGACCTATATGAGCCTCGTATTAAAGTTCGTTATTAATGCCCTTGCCGTCCTGCTGTTGATACGGACACTGCTTGCATAGAATCGTCACGATGAAAAAACCATCGATTATCGTCACCCTTGCGGCTGCTGACACCAGAAGTTTATCGAATTGTTAAAGTGTCCGTACTGATGACGACATCACGTTACAATGCACGCAAGTCTTGCAAACAACCCCAAGTCCTCTCATCAAAAGGATTGACGATGCTGAAAAAAATTGCGGTGCTGACGAGCGGTGGTGACGCACCGGGCATGAATGCAGCCATCCGTGCCGTCGTGCGTATGGGCATATATCTTGGCGCAGAGGTTTATGGAGTCCGCAATGGCTACGCGGGATTGATGAACAGCGATATTGTCGCGCTGAATGTGCGCGATGTTGGCGGCATTATCCAGTTGGGCGGCACCATGTTGGGCAGCGCGCGCGCACCAGAATTCAAAGAAGAAGCGGGGCGGCGCAAAGCACTAGAAAATCTGGCGGCGCTTGGCATCGAAGGGCTGGTCGTAATCGGTGGCAACGGCTCACAGACAGGCGCGGCGACGCTGGACGCGATGGGTTTTCCGACGATTGGCGTCGCTTCAACCATCGATAACGACTTGATTGGGTCGGACATCACCATTGGTGTCGATACCGCACTCAACATCGCTATCGAAGCGATTGACCGCCTGAAAGTCACGGCATCATCGCATCGCCGTGCGTTCTTGGTCGAAGTCATGGGACGAGACTGTGGCTATCTTGCGTTAATGGCAGGCATCGCCGGCGGCGCAGAAGCGATTGTTGTGCCCGAATACGAGTTTGAACCGCAGGCGCTCGTCTCTAAACTGCAAGAGAATTACACACGCGGCAAAACCAACGGGATCGTCGTCGTTGCCGAGGGTGCAAAATATAACGCCGACGCATTGATTACGTTTTTCAAAGAACACGATGCGGGTTTTGAGATGCGCGCGATTACGCTTGGGCATGTTCAGCGCGGCGGCGCGCCGGGTGCATTTGACCGCAATCTTGCAACGCGGCTCGGTGCGGCGGCAGCCGAAAAACTTGTTCAGGGCGAACATGGTGTAATCGTAGGCTTGGTCAAAAGTGAACTCACCATGACGCCGCACGAGCAATGCATCGGACGCACCAAAGGCATCGACCCCGAATTGTTCAAACTCGCGGATATTTTGGCGCAATAACGCCACAAAACAGGAAAAAAGCGATGCGTAATGATGAGTAACGAAGGAAACAGAACTTAACGCTTTCCCATCCTACGCTACTCATCACCCCTTACACAGCTTTTATCCCTTTGCCCGCTGTTTGATCAAGATACCAACGAAGCATCCCATCAGTCGGCTTGATCACTTGTGACGGGAGTTCGTTCGGGTTCAGCGGGTCGTGCAGCACACGCTTGACCATCGCCGTTTTATCATCGCCCGTCACGACAAAAAATACAGCCGCTGCTGCGTTGATCGCCGCGGGAGTCAGCGTGACGCGCCACGCGTTAAGTTTTTCAATATGCTGCGCCGCCACCCATTTTTGGGTCTCGCGGATGGCAGGGGTGCCAGGAAACAGCGATGCAGTATGTCCATCGCCGCCCATGCCGAGCAAAATCAGATCGAAACGCGAACGCGGACTATTCAAGCGCTTAACGAAAAAATCTCGCAAGTCAGCTTCGTAAAGTTCGGCAGCTTTTTGTGGTTCAATTTCGCCGTGAATACGATGCAAATTCCCCAGCGGAATTCTCACACGGTTGAGCAGCACCTCGCGCGCCATATAATAGTTACTGTCGTGGTCGGTTGGCGGGACACAGCGCTCGTCACCCCAAAAGATATGCGTGAACGTCCAGTTGATCGCATCAGCATAATCGCGTGTCGCCAGCATTTCGTAAATCGGCTTAGGCGTATTACCACCCGAAAGCGCCATTGTGAAACGTCCACGAGTCGTGATCGCCCGTTCCGCTATTTCGACGATTTGATCGCACACAGCATGATTGAGCGCCAGAGTCGAGGGATACACACGCACATCGGCGGGCATTAGCTGTGTCCTCCGCAGTTGATGCGCCACTCACGTCCTTCATCGGCAAGCAGCTTATCCGCAGCGTCAGGACCCCAACTTCCGGGCACATACGTCGCTAATGCCGGTGCATTCGTGGCTGTCCAACCATTCAAGACAAAATCGATCAATTTCCACGACAGCATGACTTCGTCTTCGCGTGTGAACAGTGAGGCATCGCCAGACATCGCGTCCATAAGCAGACGCTGATACGCTTCTGGAATTTCGACACCCTGAAACACACCATCACTATAATGAAATGTCATGTCTACAGCGTTGGTATCGCTCACGCTATCAGGTACTTTCGCCTGAAATTGTAAATGGATGCCTTCATCAGGTTGAATGCATAATGACAACACGTTGGGTGGCAATTGATCGTCGGGCGACGTACTCAAAAATAAATGCGGTGGACGCCGAAAATGTACAACGATTTCGCTGGCTTTATCCGCCAACGCCTTGCCGCTGCGCAGATAGAACGGAACCCCCTGCCAGCGCCAGTTATCGACATACAGTTTGAGCGCCGCGTAAGTTGGGGTCCGAGAATTGGGCGCGACGCCGCTAGCGTCGCGATAGCCTTCATACTGTGCGCGTACCGTATCCGTGCGCGATGGTGTGCGAATCGAATTCAGCACTTTGACTTTTTCATTGCGTAAAGCGGTGGCATCCATGCTCGTCGGCGGTTCCATCGCTGTCAGGCACAGCAGTTGCAGCAGGTGATTCTGGAACATATCGCGCAGCACGCCCGCGCCGTCGTAATAACCGCCGCGATGCTCAACATCGACCGATTCAGCGACCGTGATCTGGACATGATCGATATAATTGCGATTCCAGATGGGTTCAAAAATAGCGTTGGCAAAGCGCAAAAACAAGATGTTCTGAACAGTTTCTTTGCCTAAATAGTGGTCGATACGGTAGACCTGACTCTCTTTGAATGCTGCGTGAACAGTCTCGTTCAGCGTTAATGCTGATTGCAGATCAATGCCGAATGGCTTTTCGATCACTGTGCGCCGCCAGCCGTCTTCTTCGGTCGTCATATTCAACCCTGCCAAATGTTCGACAATCGCGCCGTAATAATTGGGCGCGGTCGAAAGATAATACAGGCGATTTGCTGACGTACTTTCGTGGCTGCACAGAAAGTCGTCCAATACCCGAAAATCGTCGCGCGTCTCCAAATCACCTTTGACATACCAGACGCGCTCGACGAACGCCGACCACGCCGCTTCATCGAATTGTGCGCCTTCGGCTTTTGAAACCGCATCGCGCATCAAACCGCGAAAGTCATCGTGTGAATAGGGACGACGTGCAAACCCGACGATATGCAAGTCTTCTGGCAGGCGCTTCTTTTGATAGAGCTTGAACAATGCCGGGAGTAGTTTACGGCTGGTCAAATCGCCCGATGCGCCGAAAATAATGATCGATGTTGTCAGACTCATGATTTGATTTAGTCCTGTTTCTTGATGGCATGTCCACCGAACTGATTGCGCATCGCGGAGAGCAGTTTCGCCGCGAAGCTGTCGTTCTGACGGCTGACGAAACGCATCATGAGCGAGAGCGTGATCACCGGCGCGGGGACATCCAGATCAATTGATTCTTGCACTGTCCAGCGTCCTTCACCGCTGTCTGGCACATACGGGGCGATGCCAGTCAGCGTTGGGTTTTCTTTGAGCGCATTTGCGCTTAAATCGAGCAACCAAGAACGCACCACACTGCCATACCGCCACATTTCGGCAATCTGCGAAACATCGAGTTCAAGTTCGGTCTTTTTCTGCATGATCTCGAAGCCTTCAGCATATGCCTGCATCATGCCGTACTCGATGCCGTTATGCACCATCTTTACGAAATGTCCGGCGCCGCTGGGACCGACGTGCCCCCAACCTTTATCAGCGGCGGGCGCAAGCGTCTCAAAAATCGGACGCAGCCGTTCGACCGCTTCTTTTGCCCCGCCGATCATCATGGCATATCCCTCAGTGATACCCCAGATGCCGCCGCTCGTGCCGACATCGACAAAATGCAGACCGCGTTCCGTCACCATTTGTGCGCGACGCATGGTATCGTGGTAATTACTGTTGCCACCGTCGATGATCGTGTCACCAGGAGAAAGCAGTTCCATAAATTCGTGAATATTGTGCTCTGTAACGTCGCCTGCTGGGAGCATCAACCAGATCGCGCGCGGTGCGCTCAATTTGCCCACCATATCCGCGAATCCATCTGAAGCAGTCGCGCCGGCTTTTACCGCCGCTTCGACCGGCTCGGCGCTGCGGTTGTAAACGACCATATCATGACCGCCGCGCAGCAACCGCAAATTCATATTCGCACCCATCTTGCCCAAACCGACTAAACCAATCTGCATCATCCTGCTCCTTAGTTTTACCCATCTGACACTTGGTGATTATCCCGCTATCGCGTTATGATCCCAACTTCTGGTGATCTTTACGCGAGAGGCGTGGCATCCATGACCCAAGCAGTCCCAGCAACATCGACATCAACGACCATTCTTACGAAAATCCCAACCGGATTAGATGCGATCTTTTCGCCGCAAAATGTCGCCGTCATTGGCGCGACTGAGCGTGTGGGCAGCGTCGGGCGCACGATTTTCTGGAACTTAATCAGCAGTCCATTTGGCGGCACGGTCTACCCCGTCAACCCACAACGCAGCAGTATCTTAGGCGTACATGCTTACACAAGTCTTAAGGATATTCCCGACAAAATCGATCTCGCGGTGCTGGTCACGCCTGCCAAAAGCGTACCGGCTTTGATCCGCGAATGTGTGGAATTGGGGATCAAGGGCGCGATCATCATTTCGGCGGGATTCAAAGAAATCGGCGCCGAAGGCGCGGCGCTCGAAGCCGAAGTGTTGGCAGAAGCACGTAAAGGCGGAATGCGTTTGATCGGACCGAACTGTCTCGGCATCATGCGCCCGAATACAGGCATGAACGCGACATTTGCAGATGGCATCGCCCGTCCCGGCGCAGTCGCGTTTATCAGCCAAAGCGGTGCGCTGCTTACAGCAGTACTGGATTGGAGTCGCAGCCAAAATGTCGGCTTCAGCGCGTTTATTTCGGTCGGTACGATGCTCGATGTCGGATGGGGTGACTTGATCGATTATCTCGGTCAGGACGATGCCACCGAAAGTATCGTCATGTATATGGAATCGGTGGGAGATGCGCGCGCGTTTTTGTCCGCCGCCCGCGAAGTCGCGTTACGCAAACCCATTATCATCATCAAGGCGGGGCGCACCGCCGCCGCCGCGCACGCTGCTGCCTCGCATACTGGCTCGCTGACGGGCAGCGATGATGTTTTGGACGCTGCGTTCAAGCGTTCTGGCGTACTGCGTGTAGACCGAATCAGCGATGTGTTTTACATGGCAGAAGTGCTGGCAAAACAACCACGTCCGCACGGCAACCGTTTGACGATCATCACCAATGCGGGTGGACCCGGCGTATTGGCGACCGACGCCTTGATCAGCGGTGGGGGCGATCTTGCCGAAATCAGCGCGGAGACGATTGCAGAACTTAACAAGATATTGCCCGCCGCGTGGAGTCATGGCAATCCTGTTGACGTACTCGGTGATGCAACGCCCGAACTCTATGCCAAGACGCTGGAAATCGTCGGTAAAGACCCCAATACGGACGGCACACTGGTGATTTTGACACCACAAGCGATGACCGACCCGACTGCGACCGCCGAAATGCTCAAAAGTTTCGCGCAGTACGATGATAAACCCGTATTAGCGAGCTGGATGGGCGGTCCCGGCGTCACACCAGGTGAGGTCATTTTGAATGCTGCCGAAGTGCCAACGTTCGGCTTTCCAGATACTGCGGCTCGCGTGTTCAATTACATGTGGCAGTACACCGAGAATCTGCGTTCGATCTACGAAACGCCGATGCTCCCGCTCGACAGCTACAACGAAACGCCCGACCGCGAAAAAGTCGCTGCAATTTTGAAACATGCACGCGACAGCGGACGCGATTTTTTGACCGAATACGAATCCAAGCAGGTGCTGAGCGCATATTACATTCCGACCGTCGAAACTGCCGTCGCCGCGACCGCCGATGATGCCATTACCCAAGCAGATAGAATTGGCTATCCGGTTGTCCTCAAGCTCAACAGCGAAACGATTACACACAAGACGGATGTCGGTGGCGTGCAGTTGAATTTAAGCGATGCGGCTGCCGTACGCGCCGCATATGAGTTGATCCGTACCAGCGTTACCGAAAAAGCCAGCGCTGCCGATTTTCAAGGCGTCACTGTACAACCGATGGCGAAATTGGACGGCTACGAGTTGATTTTGGGCAGCAGCCTTGACCCGCAGTTTGGACCCGTATTGTTATTTGGGTCGGGCGGCATCATGGTGGAGGTTTTCAAAGACAGTGCGCTCGGCTTGCCGCCGCTCAATACCACCCTGGCGCGCCGCATGATGGAACAAACTAAGATTTATACTGCGCTCAAAGGCGTGCGCGGGCGTCCGCCCGTCGATATGCACGCGCTCGAACAGATTATGGTGCGCTTCAGTCAGTTGGTTGTCGAACAACCCTCGATCAAAGAGATCGACATCAATCCACTGCTGACATCGCACGAACGTATGATCGCGCTCGATGCACGTATCGTCGTACACCCCGCCGACATCGCAGATGATAAACTGCCCAAGCCCGCTATTCGTCCATATCCGACTCAGTATGTCGAATCATGGACGCTGCGCGATGGTACACCTGTGACCATTCGACCGATTCGACCGGAAGATGAACCCTTGATGGTCGAATTTCATCAAGGCTTGAGCGAACGTACAGTATTCTTTCGTTACTTGCAGGCGATGAATTTACCCGAACGTACTGCTCATGAACGGCTGTCGCGCCTCAGTTTCATCGATTATGACCGCGAAATGGCGTTGGTTGTGGTACGCCGTGATGAACAGACACAAGGCAAACCGCAAATCATCGCACTGGTACGCTTGACGAAACTGCCGCACTTGAATCCTGGTATGAAAGCACAAGCGGAATATGCAATGCTGGTCAGCGACCAGTATCAACATCAAGGCATCGGACGCGAACTGATGCGTCGCTTAATCGAAATCGCCAACGACGAGAAAATTGGCTTGGTCTATGGCACTGTCTACGCCGAAAATGCCGAAATGCTCACATTGACTGATAAATTTGGCTTTCAAGCGACGCCGACCGAACGCGAGAACATCGTCCGCGTCGAATTAGAACTCTGAAATATCCGCAGAGCGCGCAAAGAACGCAGAGATTTTTCATTTATTTCTCTGCGTTCTTTGCGGTTCAAAATCAATGCGACGGCATTAACCACGCTTCGAGTTGACCATGTGTGGGTGCGTTCGTCGCGCCACCGACTCCGGTCACGCTCATTCCGCCGCAGATATTCCCATAACGTGCTGCCGTGCGCGCATCTTCATCGCGGACACTATATCCGTACAAAAAGCCAGCATTAAAGCAGTCACCCGCGCCCGTTGTATCGATGACATCGCCTGCACATATACACGGCTCATTGATAAGGTCGTCGCCGTGCGCCACCCATGCGCCCTGTGATCCATCTTTGATGACCAGCATCGGCGTCCAGCGGCGTATGATGTCGATCGCATCACTAACCAGGTCAGTTTTGGCGATAATCTTGGCTTCGCGCGCATTCGGCATAAAAATATCCACCAAACCGAGCAAACGCTGCCAGTCACAGCCTTGTGTCAACAACGGTACGTCCTGACAATCCATTGAAATTGTCGCTCCACGTTGACGCGCGGCGGCAATCAAAGGCTCGGCGAGATCGATGCATAATAAACTTCCAAGATGTACATGTCGGTATGCAGCGGTTTCGATGACCTGCATCCAATACTCAAACCAATCTGATGGGTCAGGGTCAGCAAATGTGACGAAGGCGCGGTCGCTCTCCAACGGCATCGATGTAGTGACACGCCGGTATGGTCGATCCAATATGCGCGCTAACGTCAGATCGATGTTTTCGCTGATCGCTAAATCACGTACAAACTGGCTGTAGGCGTCGTCGCCAAACTGCCCTACCCACCCAACCTGTACGCCCAACCGACGCAGCGCGCACGCCGTGATATACATCGCGCCGCCTGTCGATGTCATGCTCGTGCTGTAAATTTCACGCCCCAATGCCGGAAATTCTGGCAGCCCGGTATAGATAATATCGAAAAAATAGTCGCCCAATAGCAATACATCGTACACGTCGATTTCTCCATCGATGAGTCTTAATTTCATCTTATGCTCATTATAACCGTTTTGGGAATTCGCGTTCTGTACACGCGAGCATTTGAGTGATTCATCACACATTTATGAGAAAAATTTATGGCGCTTGCAGAACACAAGTTCTCATGTTATGCTGTGTTTATTCATCTTCACAGTTCGATGAACCCAAACATATAGACTTGCAATTGCCGACAGCGAAAGGTTGATGAGTCGGTCGTGTTTTCGCGCCGCTAAATTCCGATAATCACAACGCGTACCTTAAACAACCGAACAGGAAGACCGCAGCGTTTTGTCCGAAATCGACACGGGTTTGACATTTACTTCCCTTTGCGTCGCTATTCTCACTGGAAGGTAAAGCTTATGCGTATCACGCCCATATCTGCTGATGTTCGATTCTTGATCCCATCCTTCAATCCGGAAAAAGAAGCGCGCGTTAGCGCATGGAACGATTGGTTACTGGAAGGTGGCAGTGCGCCTGTCCTCAAGTTTATTCGGTGGAGCAACGGTACCAACGCCGATGACGACGAGATTTTGCAGGAAACACTGCTCACCGCTTACATCAAAGTTGAAGCGGGTCAATACGAAGATCGCAGTATCCCTTTCACGGCATTTCTCAAGAAAATCGCATGGTACAAGATCATGGAAGCGTCAAGGCGCGACGCAGGCAGCGTCTCGATTGATGATATGTGCGAGTTCATCACCGAAGAAAGCGGCGACCACGAACGTGTCGAAGATTGGCGCGAACAGCAGGCATTGGAACGCGCACTCGTAAAACTGCCGCCGCGTCGCAGTAAAATCATCTTGCTTTACGAACATGGCTACAGCACCTCCGAAATCGCCGTTCGTTTAGGCATACGCGAAGAACTGGTTCGTAAGGAAAAGAGCTTAGGGCTGCGACAACTCCGCGAGAACGTTATGCTTCAACTCGCAGGGTAATCGTTACAGCCTCCTTTACGGGTCACCTCATCATGGGCACTTTCTTTGGGGCTACTTGGGCGGGTCGTTTCACAGGTTTCCGCTCGCCCAAGTCTCCTCAACGAATATCACGTTTCAAGCGCCGATCAACTTTGTCTTGAGCAAGCGTTCAGTCACTTGAATGCGCTTACGGTTATCTACAAACATGCTATCAGTGCAAATGCTGCGCGCAGGGCTCGTAATATAAGTTGTAATTTTTACACCTACAAAAACGCTTGATGCGCTTCGGGCATCGCATAAATCCCCTTTTTGAATATTTTGATCAAGGGGTTTTCACCGAGAACGGCTGGAAACCTGTCGGGCTAAAATTCCCATGATCGAAGGGTACAGCCTTCCGTTTTGCGCTATCTTTCGACATAATAAGGGCTACAGTCGTCAAGTTTCCGAGTGAAACCGATGCAGCCGTATCGCTTGATATCGCTCATTTTCTGCGCTTTACTGTTTGGTTGTTTTTCCCTCCTGCCTGTTCAAGCACAAACTCCAAAACCGCTTGGTTTACCCGTCGCGTCGCCACCAGGTGCTTCAACCTGGCTGCTCGGTCAACCGTATGGCAACACGGTCGGCGCGTATTTGCGCGGTTCAGAATGGTACGAAGCGGGTCAGCGTTTGCATTTTGGTATGGATTTTTCGATGCCGTGTGGCACACCACTCGTTGCAATGGCGGACGGCGAGGTTGTTTTTGCAGACGACCTGGGATTTGGTTCCGCGCCACACAATTTGCTCATCCGTCATGCCGATGCAGGGGTGATCGTCTTGTATGGTCATTTGCTGGAACGTCCCAGCGTCCAACGCGGTCAATTTGTCACACGCGGGCAAGTTGTTGGGTTAAGCGGCGATCCTGATCTCACCTGTAACTCGCGCCCGCATTTACATCTCGAACTGCGTTCGCTCGATTATGTGACCGCGTACAACCCGGTCGATTACATCGATGCTGATTGGCACACGCTTTCGCTGATCGGTTCGTTTCGTTCCGGCAATTTTCAGCAAGACCTGAATAATCCGCGCCAGTGGATGAGCATCGATGATCAACCGCCCGTCGCATTTGGTGGGCGCGCACTCAACGCCTACACCGCGACCTATCCTGATTGGTCTGCCGGCTCAGCCCCCGCCAACCCGCCGCTGGCGCGCGCGGTGGCTACCCCCGACGATTCGGCATGGACAACCCGCCGCCTCACCTTTGACGGGTGCTGCGCAGGTGCATGGTGGAATCCACTCATCCCTGAACGGCTGTATTTGATCGACGGCAGCACGGGCACACGCGCCAGCATTTTTGAGTGGAACACGCGTGATAGCGACCAACCGATATTGATCGCGCCTGCGCCACCAGCCCATCTCTCGCCCGACGGCTCGCACGAGATCATACGCGAAGGCGAACAAACACGGATTACGAATCGGCTGAATGGCGCCGCTTGGCTGGTCACGACACAAAGCGCGCTGCCTTCGTTCAGCGCGGATAATTCTCGCCTGCTTTGGATCAATACAGGTCTCGTGGCGATGCCCGGACAAGATGCACCCACCAACGAAATCTGGATCAGTGACGCAGACGGACAAAATCCGCGGATGGTCGCCGCCGAAAACGATTTATCCGCGCAGTGGCTCGATTCCAGTCGTCTCATGGTTAGCCGCCGCGTGGGTTTAATGACCACGTTAGGTATATATGATGCAGCAACGGGTGACATTTCGATTTTAGGCGCGTGGGAACGGTTGCGTAACGTAACAGTTTCTCCGGGTGGCGCACATCTGGCGTTTTATTTGTCGGCGCAAGCGGATTCAACCACTAACGGCGTTTACGTCATTGAAACACGTGAAGGCGCGGTCGCACAACGGCTCGATTGGTTTGGCGCATGGCGCTGGCGCGATTCCGAATCGCTGTTTTACATTCCACTCGATCTATCAGCATCGAGACACTCGCTGTTTCTTTACAATATCTTGACAAATGATGCGCGGTTGCTCATCGACAATGGCTTCAAGGTGGCAGATGGGGATTGGTCGGTTTCTGCCGATGGATCACAGCTTGCTTATCTCAGCGCAGAAGACAAAACGATCTGGTTGATCGAACCTGTGGCGCGTTAAGTTATGTATATCCCCCGAATATCCTAGAGAAAACGCAGGGTTTTACAAGTTTTATCATTCATATCCACAAATTTCGTTCTATAATCAATTAACAATTTCTTGACAACTCACAAGGATGACATTGTGACGAGTATTACGGAAATGCTGGGTATTCGGGGTTGGCTGCATCTTGACCCCGTATTGCTGGCGTCATTAGCCACCCATATGCCACTTCTGCTCGTCGGTTCGCACGGAGCGGGCAAAACAGAACTGGTCAAGCGGCTTGGGAAAGCTCTTGGTTTGGAAATGCGCCATTACAATGCATCGCTTATCAATTATGACGACCTCGTCGGCATCCCCATGCCCGACGAAAATACGGCGTTCCTGCGTTTTGTCGCGTCGCCCGGTTCAATTTGGGATGCACAGTTTGTGTTCTTCGACGAAGTATCGCGCTGCCGTCCTGACTTGCAAAACAAGATGTTTCCTATCGTCCACGAACGCACGGTTGCGGGAATCGAGCTGCAAAAACTCGCACATCGTTGGGGTGCGATGAACCCGCCCATGCCCGATGACGCAGATTTGACCGAAGGCGACCTGTATTTTGGTTCAGAACCGCTCGACCCAGCGTTGATCGACCGTTTTCCATTCATTATCACCGTACCGACATGGCGCGAACTCAGCCGCGACGACCAGAAAAAACTGGTTTCTGGCGAAGACCCATTTTTAAGTATGCGTACCAACAAGCATGACTCATCATGGCTCGTCGAACTGGTTACACGCTGCGAAGCGATGATACTTGAAATCAAAAGCGAGCTGCACGACTGGCTTTCCGATTACACGGTCAGCGTCGTTGAACTGCTGCATCAAGCTAAACTACCCGTCAGCTCACGTCGTGCCCGTACCATGTTCGAAGCGCTGCTCGCTATTCAAGCTGCGCGCATGGTCTTGTATGGCGTCGATGCCGACCTGGAGACAAGCGCCGAATACACGTTGATGTTTTGTATGCCGCACACGGCGACCCCGCACCCCGCGCCATCTGCCAAGTTGGTCGCCATCCATAAACAGGCATGGCAAATTGCCAGTATGCCTGAAGGCGATCCGGGTCGGCGCGTCTTGGAGGAACTTGATCCGGCACGGCGCATCGTACTAGCCGATCAGCTTGGTTTGCCCGACGCCGATATTTCGCAGTTGATCACGCAAGCGCTTGGTTCCGAACCAAACGACGCGCGACGCATGGGGTTATCCGCTGTCATCTTCACCGCCTTCCATACACGCCGTGATTTATCGCCCTCGGCATGGGAGCCAATGATGCAGCTTGCGGCGCGTATCTTGACACCCCGTCTGGCATCGACGCCACTCCGTCCGGGTGCGATTACCGATATTTGGAACGAAATCAACGGTTGGCTGACACCGCTCGAAGATACGAACAATGTGACTGCACGCATGGAGCGCAACTTCGTGCTGGCGGGGTTTCCTGATTTGTGGCAGCGCTACGATTGGAAAGAAGAACTCAAGAAGTTCCGCGACGATATGAATCTCTTCAATCTGTAACCGACAACCGACGGAGATAACGCTATGAACAGCACCCCGCCGAACACCCCACCCTCAAGTCCATTCCCGACGCCGCGCCCTAATCCGTTCGCGGCATCCGGTTCACGCCCTGCGCCACCACCGCCGCCTGGAGGTTTATTTTCACGTCTGGGCGCACGGTCAACACTCGATTACGTCGCGATGCACGATATGTTGATCATGTTCGACCTTGCCGATGCAGCACCGACGCTATATGAAATGCTCAACATCGAACCGCCGATCAAAGACGATGGATCGACTGATCTGCATGATCCCAAACCACTGATCGCCGCGCTCGACAAAGACCGCACGCTGGTAGAACTGCTCAAACCGCGCTTGAACGATTATTGGAAGCCGCTGCATTTCGTCGGTGCAATACATATTTATGACTGGCGCGAAGAAGTTAAAGAAGCTGCGGTGCGCCGCCTTAACGCCATCAAAGCGCCCCCGGTGTACATGCGTGCGAGCGATCCATTGCTCATCTTGAACGTGCTGGCGCGTGCCCGCTCGTACTTATTGATTCCGGGTGCGGCGTTGGCGCTGGATCGTCCGTTTTTGGAGCGAGTCATTCTGACTGACGACCCGCGCGTACTCAATTTCAGCACGTCGCCGTTCACATCCACGTCACTTGTTCCGCCGCCAGCGCCAGCCGATGATATATTCGACGACGATGACGACAACGATGATGATAAATAAATGAGGCGAATGATGGGCAAACTGTTCACACAATCGCAAATCATGCACGAGGATGTCGAAAGCCGCGCGCTGATCCTACGGCTTTTAAGCTGTGTGCCGGCTGCGACGTTCGAGATGGAAACCTTATGTCGCCTTGCCGGGATCAAAGCCAGTCGTGATATTCCAACGGCAGGCGTCGAGGTCGGCTTTCGCTCACGATTATTGATCAACCCAGATTTTGTCAAGAAATACTGCGAACGCGACGAGCATTTGTTTTTGCTCGTCATGCACGAGCTGTACCATATCATTCTGGCGCATACACAGTTGTATCCACGCGTGACAGTAGCGCAAAATATTGCCTTCGATGCCATCATCAATGCAGGCTTGATGCGCCAGTTCAACCGCCCCGAATATCGCGGATTCTTCGAGGCGATTAACAAAGCCGACGAATTTCCTGGCTGTCTGCTGCGCCCGCCCGAAGGCTGGCCCTACGCACCGCACTACCCCGAAAACGATGAGCCTTATGGCTTGGTCGATATTCTGAAGCGGCTGTATCCACCGACACCATTTGCGCGTTGGCATCCGCCGCTTTACGAAGATATTTTATATCTGCTTAAGAAGTGGATGCGGGACAAAATCGAGAAAGGCGAAGCGATCGCGGTGCCCACCCTGTTGGGCGACCACGACTCCGAAGGCGTTAACGACGGGCGCGCGCTCAGCGACGGCTTTTTTGGGGATGTCGTACGCCGTGTCGCCGAGAAATGGCCGTCCGCGCCGTTTATGGCACGCGGACGCGGCGCAGGTGACCGTATGAACGAGTGGATGACGGGCGTTGGCAACCCCGCAGAAGAAGCCAAACGCGCATTCGCCATGATTTTGCAGCGCGCGTTAATCCAGCGCGACGGCACGCAGCAAAAGCGCGCGCGCACGTCGCTTCCGGGCATCACGGGCATGGGCGTAATGCCGAACCCGCGTGATCGCTACGCCCGCGCCCGCGCACGGTTAGGTGTGCAGGGGTTATTATGGCATCAGCCGGGTGTCGTCAAAGCGCGTTCGATGTCGATCAAAGCGCGCGCACACGTCTATCTCGATGTATCGGGGTCGATGAATCACCTGCTGCCCCACTTAATCGGCATGTTGATCCCGTATGTACGGCGTGGCGACGCAGCAGTGTTTCAGTTTTCAACCAAAGTCGAGCCGATCACATTGGAAGGCTTGAAAGCGGGCAAAATTCGTACCACGCAGGGCACCAGTATCGCCTGTGTCCTCAATCACCTGCTCGAAACTGATCCGCCCATGCGCCGCGCACTCATCTTGACCGATGGCTTTACTGGTTCGCCGCACCCCGAAGCGCTGCGCCGCTTGAAAGAACGCGGCGTCATCGTGCATGTGGTACTGCCAAGCGGCAACACCAACAAAGACGATCTGAATCAACTTGCCAAATCGATGAGTGTCCTGCCGCCGCATCAACCGCGCCCGACATGGACACCGGGCATGTGATAACTTACAAGTGGTAGGCATGGGCAATTTCTGGTGATAAGCCCAAGCACGCCGCCGTGAACATCGTCAGCCAAGCGGCGGTCTGGACGACATCGCTTAAACGTGCTTGTTCTTGCGCCGTGTGTGGCTTGATCATCGGCGTGCCGATCATGCCGAGTACGCGCATCGCGCGGCTCAAGCCCATATCGTCGCTGCGCGAGAGATAACCCGTGTTGAGTTGAGCCGTGACGGGTCGCGCCGCGTTGACCGACTCCACCAAATCGACGGCTAAACGCACAAAGTTCGGTGCGACAACCGAACCGCGCCCCATCCCCGTGATCACGCCATGACTTGCACCCTGCCCCAACTGCGGGATCATACCGTCACCCGCCGTATGTCCATCGCATAGGATAAATCCAATCGTTGGCTGGACATGATGCGCCAGCCGTGCCGCGCCATGACCGAAAAAGGCGTCGGGGATACCTTCTTCTTCGTCAGTGAACGCGATCATGACCTGCTTGTTTTGCGCTTGAAGATCATCGAGGTCGTTAAGCAAAAGCACCGCTGCGCCAAGCGCCGCCGCTACGCCGAGACTGTTATCCAGCCCCGTCCCGATGATTATGCCGTCCTTCCGCGTTGGCGGTGCGTCCATGATAATCGTATCGTACCAGCGCAAATCGCCCGTGTTCGGGTGATAATGCAGTCCATCGATGGTGTACACGAAGCGTCCACGCGAGCCGACAATCAGTGATTTTTGTGCGCTGTCATAACGGATCGCTTTGGCGTCGCACGTGTAGCCGACAGGGACGCGCAGCGCACATACCGGATAAATCTCGCCTGTTTCCACCGACTTGACCCGAAATGACGGTCGATCCATATGCGCCACGATCAGAATATCGGGCTGTGGCTTAGCCGCGCCTATCGTGATCGCGGCATTTCCAGTTTGGGCAATAGTGGGCTCAAAATGTGCGCTTAGTCCTTGTTCGTCGGCGAGTTGAGCGATCACATCACCGATGCCGCCGGGTAATGCACACCCTGCACGCGGCGCATGGGCATCGAGCAGGCGTGAAAGTCCTGACCACAATACGTCATCGCCCAGAAACGGATGGTTGAATGTTGACAGGGGCAAGAGTCGTTCAAACATGCGGGTGTCCAATCAACATGACGAAAAGCGGACGTATAAATGCTTCTTACAGAAATTTATGTAACCCATGAATAATGGATTATTTGGTAAATTCTATCAACAGTGCCAATGTGCTATCGAGGTCGGTGGTATCTAAAATTTCGAGCGGCGCATGTTTACCGCGCATCGGAATCCCCAAAACAGCCGATGGAATGCCCAACGGCAGCGACGCGCGCGCATCTGCCATTAAGCCATGTACGGCGTCTTGCTGAAACGGGATCTTGTGTTCAAGTGCGCGGCGCTTAAGGTCAGCGCGCACATCAGGATGTGCGTGCCAACCACCGATCCCGCTTAAATACAAAAACGAGGTCAGCACCACCCCGCCACCCAGCCGTGTATCACCACGCCCGCGCGTATCTGGCGTGTCATAGCTGACCGTGCCATCGACGAAAATCGCCATATCGGGATCAATAGCAGCTAAAGCGGCGTGAGCGCCCATCGCATTGGTTTCTTCTTGCACGGTACCGATTAGATAGATCGAATGCGGCGATGATGTTGATTTAAGATGCGCCGCGAGTGCGACAAGCACCGCACAGCCCGCGCGATCATCGAGATACGGGGCGGCGATGAAACGATTTCCCATTTCGTGAAACGCCGGCGCGTAACTGATCGGCGTCGTGATTTCGACACCGTCGGTCACACCCCCCAGATCGATATACAAATTGGCGTCATCTTTGACCACTTCGTCACCGGGCAGCGCCAAATGTGCTGACCGCACGCCGATGACGCCGGAAATAACACGATTTTCAGCGTGGATGTGTACGGGCGCGGCAGGTGCAGCTTTAAGATTGATCCCGCCAACGCGAACGACACTGAGCGTGTGATCGGCGTTGATGTGTTTGACCAACATCCCAATCGTATCGGTGTGGGCGCATATCGCGATTTTACGCTCGCCCGTCCCAAACCGCGCGATGACGTTATAAATGCGGTCGATTTTTACATCATCGCTGTACGCCGCGAATTGATCTGCCATCGCACGTGCGATGACGGCTTCATGTCCGGAAATACCCGGAATGGCGGTAAGGGTTTGTAACAGCGAAGTCCAATTATTCATCTCGACAGACCTGTCATCGCAGCGGGCTTCTTGGTAGGTCGCCCATAAAAAGCGGCACAAATAAAGTTCCTATAGGTGTCCATCGGTCAATAAGCGTCGGTATAACTCGTAAAGTGCTGCGCCCTCGATATCCATGACGATATCGACATTGGGCGTGCGTCCGCTCATTTTCGGAAAATCGACAGGAGTCATGCCGCGTGTGTGCGTGCCACCGAGTTCGACCGTTACATAGCGGTTTTCAACACGCGTGACAATCTCAGGATAAAGCGCAATCGCCATTGCCAGTGGGTCAGGCATGGCGAAACCGCGCACGGTGGGCAGAGCGCGCCCGACCTTTGACCAATGTGCGGTGATCGCAGCGAACATGCGATGGACGGGCGTATCGACAGGCAAAGCCACCAACGCATCGAATTCGTCCCAGGTCAATGCATATTTCAGGCTGGTTTCCCACGATATCATCGTTGATTGCGCAAATGCGCTCAAAACAATGTGTAATGCTTCTGGGTCGATATGCGCGTTGAATTCGGCGGTAAATGTATCGGTATTGCCGATGCCGTACATCGCACCGCCCATCCATACCAACCGCTTGATTTTGCTGGCGAAGGTCGAGTCGAGCCGCACTGCCAAGGCGATATTGGTCATCGGCGCGAGCGCTACCAGCGTTATTTCGCCCGGATTTTCGTTCGCCAGCCGGATCAACGCGAGCGCCGCATGTTCCGTCTCACTTTGCTTGTCGCTGATCGGGCGTCCTGCCCAATCGCCCAAGCCATCAATACCATGAACAAATTCGGTCTCGTTGTGCCAGGTGCTGATGAGCGGCAGCGCCGCACCACGATACACCGGAAGTTCCTCCCGCCCCATCAGCTTGAGTGTGGTCATCACGTTGCGCGTCACCGCATCAACATCAATGTTGCCGATGACGGTTGTGATTGCTTCTATGTGTGCTGTCGGGTGAGCAAGTGCCAATTGGAGTGCAAGCGCGTCGTCTACGCCCGCATCAGTATCGATGACGATGACCATAAAGTGCCACTTTCCAAAACCAGGCAAAAGGCAAAAGCAGAAAGTAAAATAAACTTTCACCTTTGATAACACGAAAACTGGGACGATTTATGACAATATCACAGCCGCTTGTCAAGCTGTTGGAACCAAATCAACTTAATGCCGCTGCGCACGCCCTGAGCCGTGCGTTTTTCGATGACCCGATGTACAGCTATGTGATGCAAGACGAGACCAAACGTTTACATCGATCGGCGCCGTTCTTTCGCACGCTCCTACGCACAGGACTCAAGCAAGGACATGTGTTGACAACGCAAGATGCGAGCGGTGCGGCGATTTGGCTGCGACCGGACAACAACACGATCACGTCGTGGAGCATTATCAGAAGTGGTATCTGGCTGAACATAACCTAAAAGGTCGCAAAAACACTAATCTTCAGCATTTGCGTTCTAACGCCAGCGCTCGAATTGGATACGCGGTTGATGCACAAACTGAAGTCATGCACGAAGCGCGTGTTCGCAATGGAAACATGCCATTTTGGGCGATGCGTCGTCGTCCGACGGTTCATTAACCTTTGTTGCATCATGCGGTTAAAGTTGTCATAATCTTTATTATCGTTTTTTCCTTGAAGGAGATCGTATGTCTCGCGCAAAAATGCTCACCCTTGTTTTGGCACTGTTGATGGTATTCACACTCACAGCCGCCAGCGTTTTCGCTCAAAGTGACCCACTCCGCATCACGCTCGTGGTCAACGGCGTATTGGGCGACAAGTCATTCTTCGACTCCGCGCAGCGCGGCATGGATCGCGCGCTCGATGATTTCGACATCGAAGTTAACACGATTGAACTCGGCATCGACCCGGCGAACTGGGAAAGTGGTCTTGTTGACTCGATGAGCGACAGCGACAATTATGATTTGTTGATTGTTGGCACGTTCCAGATGGTCGATTTTCTCGCGGCGACAGCGCACGAATACCCAGACAAAACGTTCATCACCTATGACGCGGCAGTGACATATGGCGCGCAAGATGACGAAGATACGACTAACGATATTTTCTGTATCGATGGCTGCACCAATGTGTACAGCGTGACCTACCTGCAAAATGAAGGCTCGTTCCTGGCGGGCGTGTACGCGGCTGCGATGAGCAGCTTGGAACTCGACGGCATGAGCGAAGGCATTGTCTTGGGCGCAATTGGCGGACAAGATATTCCGGTCATCAACGACTTCATTGTCGGTTACGAACAGGGTGCTTGCCTGGTGAGCGCTGATGCACAGGTGATCACACAGTATGCGGGCGGCTGGAATGACCCGGCGCGTGGCAAGGAAATTGCATTGGCGATGTACGAACAAGGCGCAGATGTTGTTTTCCAAATCGCGGGTGGCACGGGCGTCGGCGTGTTTGAAGCTGCACAAGAGCAGTCGCGTTTCGCCATCGGCGTGGATAGCGACCAGGCAACCATTATTGCCGATAATGACCCTGAGCAGGCAAGTCGTATTTTGACCAGTATGTTGAAGAACGTCGATAACTCGCTGTATCGTGCGGTTGACCTGTATCTGCAAGGCGAACTGTTGATCGGTTCAGCCGAAGCGCTCGGTATTGCCGAGGGCGGCGTCGGCTTGGCAATCAACGATATTTACAACGCAGCCACACCCGAAGAAGTGCAAAATCTCGTCGCGGGTGTCACAGAAGCGGTCACGGCTGGCGACATCGCCGTCAATACCGTATTCCCGGCTGAAGGTGGCGAAGCGGCGGTCGTTGGCGCAGGCTGCGATACGATGCCCGCGACCGACTTCGATGTTGCGGCGGCGATGGAAGGCATGTAATTCGTTAAGTGACGGGGGCAACTTTTTGGGTTGTTCTAACACAAACACGATTAGGTAGGGTTGTAGGGGCGACCCGTTGGGTCGCCTCTTTTTTTATAGACTTTTATGTTGCCAGCGACGATTCGACAGGATTTAGAGTTATGACTTTGCTGTACGCACAAAATGTCGTTAAGGTGTACCCCAACGGCGTCGTTGCAAACAACGGTGTCAACCTGGAAGTCACCAAGGGCGAAATTCATGCGATTGTCGGTGAAAACGGCGCGGGCAAATCCACGCTGATGAAAATACTATATGGGTTAGAACAGCCGACATCGGGCGCGATTTATCTGGATGAAACGCGCGTCATTATTGATAACCCACAAAAAGCCATCGATCTTGGCATTGGAATGGTTCACCAGAACTTTATGCTGGTTGACTCATTTACGATTGCCGAAAATATCGCGCTTGGGCGCGAATCGACGCGCGGGGTTGGGTTAGATCGGAAAAAGGCGATTCAGGATACCGAACAGCTTGCCGCGAGTTATGGCTTGGCGGTAACTCCAACAGCGAAAGTCGAAAATGTCCCCGTCGGTATGCGCCAGCGCGTCGAAATTTTGAAGGCGTTGTATCGCGGCGCACAGATATTAATTTTAGACGAACCCACCGCCGTATTGACCCCGAAAGAAACGACCGATTTGTTCAACGCGATACGCAGCCTGGTTAATCAAGGCAAGACCGTCATCTTTATTACGCACAAACTGCGCGAAGTCATGGAAATCAGCGACCGAGTAACCGTGATGCGCGATGCGCGTCAGGTTGGCACGGTTTTTACACATCAGACGAGTATTCCCGCGTTGGCGCGGATGATGGTCGGGCGTGAAGTCTTTATGGTGGTGGATAAACCGCCTGTAACGCCCGGCGGCGCAGTTTTGGAGGTACGCAACGTGACGTATTCCAACGAAACGGGTCGCGCCATCGTCAAGGATGTGTCGTTTACTGTCCGCGAAAACGAGATCGTGGGGATCGCTGGCGTCGAAGGTAACGGTCAAACCGAACTTATCGAAGTGCTTGCAGGCTTACGCCCGCCGACGACGGGCACAATTATCGTTGACAACAAAGATGTTACCGGGTCCGGCGCGCGCGGAATGCGTGAAGCACAGGTGGCACACATCCCAGAAGATCGCCTGACTAACGGCGTCGCACGCGACGGCAGCATCGCCGATAATTTAATTGTCGATCGGTATTACAAACCGCCTTTCTTACGTGGCGGCTTGCTTGATCTCAATCGCATCATTGAAAACAGCGCGACCATGATCAATGATTTTGGCATTCTCGCGGCGGGCGGCGATCAGCCAGTGGGATCGCTTTCGGGCGGCAACATGCAAAAAGTAATTTTGGCGCGCGAGTTCAGCGCTGACCCGCGCTTGCTGATCGCAGCACAACCGACACGCGGCGTCGATATTGGCGCGATTGAGTTTATTCATCAACAGTTGGTCGATAAACGCACACAAGGCTTGGCGATCTTGCTCGTCAGCGCCGACTTACAGGAAGTGATGAAGTTGAGTGACCGGATCATTGTCATGTACAACGGCGAAATCGCTGCGATCTTCAAAAATACGCCGGATGTAACCGAAGAACTGCTCGGCTTGTATATGCTTGGCGCGCAGCGACAAACCGCCGATGAAATGGAGACGCTGCGATGACAGCACAAACATCCTCCCGCGCCACTGCATCGTCACGGTTGATGATCGCGCTGCTTGCCGCGCTCATCGGCATCGGTATAACCCTGTTCATCACCTATCGTATTTTCGGCGGCGATTTACCAACGCTGATCGATACGATGACACAGCAAGAAGATTACCAAAGCATCTTATTCATCAATGCGCTCGTCGGAGTCAGCGTCGCGCTGTTCATCATCGAACTGCGCGTGGCGGCGCTGCGTGTGACGATCACCGTGGTCGTCGCGCTGGTATTCGGCTTTTTGATGACGATGGTTTTTAATTTGGATAGCTCGAGCCGCTTGGTACGCGGCGAATTTCGAATCGCTGTCCAGTCTGACGCCGAGCCGATTGAAAACGCCGCCACTGATCTTCAGTATGGGACACAGCGCGGCGACGAATTTAATGAGCCTCAGGCGCGCGAACCTGTCCGAGATGTCGCGTATACGTTTGAAGGGCGCACCAACGATACAATTACAGTTTTAGCGTATGCAGCCAACCGCCGCAGTGAAGTCAATTTGCAGGTCGAACTGGTCGACCCAAGCGGCGCGATCATCGCCAGCGCAACGAGCGCAACCGAGCCACAAGTAGACACTTACGAAGATTTACAGTCGGTCAATGACGCAGTGATCGAAAACTTTACGCTGCCTGCCGATGGAGTTTATACGCTGCGTGGCAGACCCGAAGATGTCCCGTTTGGCGTCGCCTTTGGCGAAGCCTTCGAAAATACGCGCCTTGCCTACGATGCGTTTTTGCTCGGTGCGCTTGGTCGCATCGGGCGTTGGGCAGACTGGATCAAAGACGCGCTCACACTGATTTTGGTTGGTTTAGCGATTGCAATTGTCTTTCGAGCGCGTCAATTCAGTCTGGGAGCAGAAGGTCAGCTCTATTTCGGCGCGTTAGTGAGCGGTATTATTGCCTTAAGCGCAGGCAACACGCCAATATGGCTGGTGCTGCCGCTTGCGCTGCTGGCATCGATGACCGTCGGCTTTTTGTGGGGGCTGCTGCCGGGCATCTTAAAAGCCTATCTTGGCGCGAATGAACTGGTCAGCACACTCATGCTCAATACGATCGCCATTCGTTTTTACGAACTCGTCCTGACTTTTCAACTTCAACCGCCTGACGCTGGTTATACGGCGTCTGCGCAGTTTCCCGCAAACGGACAGCTTCCGGTCATGGTCGCGGGGACTCAGGTGACAATTGCGGTATTTATCGTCATCATCGCAGTGATAGCAGTATGGCTGTTGATGACACGAACGCCGCTCGGTTACGAAATTCGAGTCGTAGGCGCAAACCTGAAATTTGCCAATTACGGCGGCATCAACACCAAGCGCACGATCATGTTAGCGATGGCGGTCAGCGGTATTCTTTCAGGGTTGGCGGGCGCGCACTTAGCGATGGGCATTCATGGGCAACTGCTGTTGAATATTTCGCTCGCGTTAGCGTTTGAAGGCGTGGTTGTCGCGCTGTTAGCGCGTAACAATCCGCTTGTCATCCCGTTCACAGGTCTTTTGTATGCGTATTTGCGTGCAGGCGCCCAGTTCATGGAACGTGACGCCAACATCAGTTTTGAAGTGGTACGTATCATTCAAGCCGTGATTATTCTGTTGATCACGGCGGACGCGCTGCTCAATTTCTTGCAACGCCGACGCTCAATCACGACGCTGCCGGAACCGAGCACCCCAACGACAACGAGCGAAAACCCACGCTTGATCATCCCGCCGACGGAAGGAAATGCACGTGTTTGAAACCGTCATTCAAAGCATCTTCAGCGCGACGTTCATCGCTGCTATTTTACGTGTGACGACGCCCATTTTGCTGCCTTCATTGGGCAGTTTGATTAGCAGTTTGGCTGGGGTGAGCAATATTGGCTTGGAAGGCATGATGTTGGGTGCAGCGTTTACGGGCGCGGTCGTCAGCGCGTTCGCCGCACCTGTCGTCGGCGCCGATTTAGCGCCGTGGGTCGGGCTGCTTTCCGGCTGTGGCATCAGCGTTTTGATGGCGATGCTGCTAGGCATCTTTCACCTAAAGTTTAAGGGCGACTTATTCTTATCGGGCCTCGCGCTGAACATTCTCGGCTCTGCAGCAACCGTTGCCATCTTATATGAAATAACGGGTAATCGCGGTGATAGCAATGACTTGAACAGTTATCAAATGCCGTTTGTTCAACTCCCAGCAATGGCACAGCCGACTCCAATTAACAACATCGGTGACTTGTTATATTCGGTCGTCTTTTTCTTCCGCTCAGTATTGCATAACCAGAGCATCATGACGTATCTGGCAATCGCGCTGATCGGCGTGGTCTGGTTCATTTTGTATCGCACGCCATTCGGAATGCACTTACGTGCAGCAGGCGAAAATCCAAGCGCGGCGGAATCAGTCGGTATCCGCGTTACGCGCATACGCTATGCAGCACTGGCGTTGAGTGGTTTATTCGCGGGATTCGGCGGCATTTACCTGAGCATGGGGTATCTCGATTTGTTCCAGCGCGATATGACGGCAGGACGTGGCTATATCGCGCTTGCTGCGCCCCTTTTGGGTGGCAATCATCCCGTCGGCACAGGCATTGCCTCGCTCGTATTCGGTTTCTTCGATGCGCTTTCGTTCCGGGTCGGCTCGCTGCAAATCCCTTCGATGCTGCCACAAATGATCCCTTACATCGCAACCATAATGGCGTTGGTGTTATATGCATTGCAACAACGACAAATTTTGCGCGTACGCGCTTTACGTGCCATCCAGGGCGAGAACTTTAACGCGGGATACTGGCGGACAATCTCGCGTTTGAGTGTGCTGCATGTCGCGCTCGCCATGATCGCCGTCATCGGTCTCATCTTGATGATCAGCCTGATAGCCGCGCCCAACGGTTTCGGCGGCGCAGAAACCGCAATCCCATTGGCGTTGATTATCGGCATCCTATCGGTCGCGTTGATTGCGCTCAATATACCGTTTGTTCAGCGTGTCGAACGCATTACGGCGAACGGCGTGTATAGTTTGATCGCAGCCACCCTATCGCTAGGGGTGTATTTTGGCTTATTCTTATCACTGTTCTTCGATACACTGCCCGCCTTTATCTTGGGCAGCGTGTTGGCGCTGGCAGTGTGGCTGCTGTTTGGCGGCTGGCGCATTTTGCGCGCAGAACAGCGCCCATTCGCAACCGCACAATAACAGGATTTCATGATCACACCGATCATTGGCGATTACACTCGCGCCCCAGGTGGGCGACCAAACGATCTCACCACTGTTCGCGCAGTTACGTTCGATACCGCGAGCGGATTACAACTCACCATTGGTGCAATTGCCGAAACCGTCGAATCTTCGAGCGATTCGTTGGCGATTCCCGCGACGATTGCCGTCCGCGCGGCGTTGGAATCGCTCAAGCGCAATTTATCGCGCAACCCGCGTGAACTCTTAATCGATGCTTTTCATCACGCTAATCTTCAACTGCTACAGCATACCCAAGTCACTGGCATTCGCGTCGCGTGTTCGCTCGTCGTCGCTATGATCGTGGATGGAGAACGGCTGTACGTCGCCAATATTGGTATTGGGCGCGTGTATCTGTTCAGCCGTGTACAAGGCTTAATCGCGCTGACGAACGAGCATACCGTCGCCAATCAACAGACTGGAACGGGTAATGCGCAGCCCGCAGGCGCTCTACCTAATCAACCTGTGCGAGCGTTGGGCTGGGGCGCAGATGATGAACCCGATCTTGGCTTTTATGGCGGCGATCTCAATTATGTGGCGGCTCAGGAACGTGGTCTGAACGGCTATGGACTAGTGGGCGGCGATGCGGTTCTGGTGTGTACTTCCGCCGTATTCGGCTGGTCGCCGTCGGGCGCGCCATTCGTGAGCGACGCAGACCTGATCGATATTCTCTCCAACGATCTGGGTATAGAGGCGGCGCAAGCGATTGTCGAAACCGCAATTGAGGCAGGGTCGGCGATGACGATCCCGGCGGCGGTGCTGCAAATTCCGTCACGGCGCCAGCGCGCGGCAGCGAATCGCGGCTTGATCGGGGTGATTATCGCTATTATCGCGCTGGTCGGTGCAATCGGCGTACTGGCGCTGTTCTCGCGCCTTAGTGCGCGCGATGCGCGTAATGCCGAACGCACGGCAACCGCCGAAACCATCATCAACTTGATTGCGCAGACAGACAGTGCCGGAACATCGACTGCACTCGCTCCGACGGCGACGGTGTCAGCTACGCCATCACCGTTTCCAAGCGATACACCGACACGTACCCCTGTCACTTCGACACGTACACGTGTGCCTGCGAGCGAGACACCGTTTCCAACCATTTCTCCGATACCATCGCAAACATCAACGCTGATTGTCGGAGAAATCGGGGCGGTATTTGTCAACAACGGTATTGAGCGAGCACGAGAACTCATCAGGCTGGGCGATTCGGTCGATACTTTCGACGGCACGTATAAACAGATTAACGTCAACAATGTTGGTGCCGCGCTGCAAGATGCGCAATTCTTTTTGCAGCCAAATGCCGAACTCACGATTGAAGATGTCGGACAGAATATCATTCGTGCGGGTGTCACCGTAAACAGCGATGTATTTATCGATGGCGGCGGCTACAGCGAGGGTATTTTTCTCAGCTTAGGCACATCGGTCGATACGGTATTATCGCTCGTCGGCACGTGTATGTCGGTACGCTATTTACAGCCGGATTTGCTCGTCGCTAGCTGCTATAGCGGAATTTGTTCGCTCGATTTCACCGATCCTCAAACCGATGACCGACTGATCCCCGAAGGCTCGCAAGTCATTTATGTACCGAGTCAGCAGCGCGCCTCGAACGACGCGCGGATTTCGGCGGATGAAGCCGCGCGTTACACCAGCATTTTGTCGCTCAGCCCAACCGGACGCCAAACTGCGGATGTATGCCTGTCCGCTTATCTAGCCACCGCTACCGCAACTATTTCGCCGACAACGACCCTTACACGCACAGCAACCATAACGGCAACGACTACCAATACGCCGACGGTCACGCGCACACCGACGATCACACCAATTTTGACGGCGATTCCAACGCGCACGCTGACGGGTTCGCTGACGCCAAGTCGCGCCCCCGCCATCACCTTAACACCGACACGAACACGCACACCAACGAGAACGCCGACACGTACTGCTACTGCGACATCGACACGCCGTCGTACTTTTACACCGACGCCTACCCTGAGTCCGACGATCATGCTCACGTCCAGCAATACCCCAAACACGAACCCACCTGCGACCAACCCACCGCCAGCATTCCCAACCAATACACCGGTTCCACCGACGGCGACTCAATTGCCGCCGTCGGTCACGCCGGAAGCGCCGACCGATACAAATTCCCCGCCAATCGATACGTCAATTCCACCCACCGACCCACCGCCAACTGATATGCCAGTACCACCCACCGACCCGCCACCTACTGATCCACCCCCTACTGATCCACCACCGCCAACCGATACGCCTTGATCGGCACTAGATCACGAATACCGCACGCACAAATGGACTTATTAACCCGTAAAATGATGTAGCGCCGCTCTCTTGGATGCGGTACAGTCGTTCACATTTACGTTCGATATTATTGGAGCGACGTTTTGACGACATTGAAAGAGAAAATCCTTGGTGGTTTATACGGACAGGCGCTGGGGGATGCGTGGGCGATGCCCGCGTATTTTGACCCGGATCGCACCCGTGAAGTTTTCGGTACGATTGAGTCCTTCTTGCCCGCGCCGGATGATCATGAAGTACATACAGGGCTGCCCGCGGGTCGCATCACCGATGACAGCGAGCAGGCATTTTCGTTGGCACGCGAATACATCAAAGCGGGCGGCGTCACACTCGACGCCACCGTGACAGCGATTTTGGATTGGTACGAGCGCACAGGCGGCGATCAATCGCGCTATGTGGGTCCCAGCACGCGACGCGGCGTATTAGCGCTCAAGCACGGTGATGACCCGCGCGAAACGGGTCGTATGGGCGACACCAACGGCGGATCAATGCGTGTCTCGGTTATCGGCTTGCTGCACCCGGGCGACCCAATGGGCGCAATTACAGACGCGATTACATCATGTTTACCCACGCATGGCACGAATGTTGGAATAAGTGGTGCCTGTGCGGTCGCGGCGGGTGTCGCTGTCGCTATGCACGCGGATAGCACAGTAGACGCGGTGATCGCAGCGGGTATGTTGGGCGCAGAGATCGGACGTCAGCATGGCAATCGCTGGATCGGCGCAAGCGTGACCCGTAAAATCGAACAGGCAGTCCGTTTAGCACGCGGAAGCGGCTCAATTGATGAGCGGCTGCGCGCGATTTACAACGAAGTGGGAACATCGCTGGCAACCCCCGAAACCGTGGGTGCTGCATATGGCGTGTTTGCATTGGCACACGGCGACCCAAAGACAGCCGCAATCCACGCGGCGACATTGAGCGGTGACGCTGACACGGTTGGCGCGATTGCGTGCGCGCTGAGCGGCGCGTTTAGCGGCATTAGCGCGTTCGACCCATATATCATTGATACGCTCGATAACGACACGGTATTCGCGGACTATGATGTGCGCGGCATTGCAGACGGTTTAGCGGCGATCATTGAGGGGCGTGCATGAGTAACCATATTGTCTCGGTTGGCGATCTCGTCGTCGATCTAATTTTCCCGGTCACGTTACCAATGACTTCCGGTCATCATCAAGATATTAAAGGGATGCGGATTGAACCGGGCGGCGCCTGTAACGTGATGCTTGCGGCGCAGCGCATTGGCGCGACAGTGAGCGCGATCGGCGCGGTGGGTGGCGATGCGTTCGGGCTGGATTTGCTGAACACATTGGCAGAAGAAGGAATTGACGTTTCTGGCGTTGAACGACCTGACAATAGCAAAACAACATTGGTGTTGGTCTTGACCGATACCGATAAGCACGAACATGTTTTTGTCGGTGCATACGGCATGGGACGCGACGCGGTCTACAATGCCGAAGTTAAGACGATTGTGGAATCCGCCGATGCGATTCTGGTACAGGGGTATACCTTATACGAGCCGCGTGTTGGCGCAATGGCGGTGGACGTGATGCAGCACGCTCGCTCGTTGGCGATTCCAGTGTATCTCGATGTGGGACCAACGCTGCATCAGGTCACACCGGAAAAAATCGGTTGGGCAGTCAAAAATACCGATGTGGTTCTGATGACCGAAGATGAAATTGGCGGTGTAAGCGGCGGGCGCAGCGGTAACGATGCGTATCAGTATTTACTGCATCAAGGCGTGAATACAATCGTGATCAAACAGGGTGAACGCGGCTGCACCATCGTGCAAAACGGCTTTCATCAGCACTTCCCCGGTTTTCGCGTCCCAGTCGTCGATACAGTGGGCGCTGGCGATTGCTTCGACGCGGCGTTTATTAGCGCCGTGCTGAAGGGTCACGATTTGCAGAGCGCCGCGACGATGGCGAACGCGATGGGCGCTGCCAGCGTACAAAAAGTGGGTGCGGGTAAAGCGGTACCGAACCGCGCCGAAGTCAACGCGATACTTGCGGGAACAGGACTCGCCTTCTAATGCTCGAATACATCTCGATTAACACGCCCAAGGGCGAATCACTGACCGATATTACGCCACACATCCGCGAGATCGTACACGTCAGCGGTCTTGCAAATGGCTTGTGCGCGCTGGTGGTGCCGCATACAACTGCCGCGATCACGATTAACAGCGCGCTGGACGCGGCGACACCGCGCGATATTATCGCAGAAATCGACCGTCTCGTGCCTAAACGAGTCGATTTTTTACACCAGTACGATACGCCCGCCGACGCCGCCGGACATATCAAAGCAGCATTGATCGGTCACAGCTTACTGCTCGTCATCGCGGATAACGATGTATTGATTGGCAGTTCGCAAAGCGTGCTTTTTTATGAATTTGACGGACCGCGTACGCGCAAGGTGCAGGTCAAACTGATTAGTGGATGATGCAGGCGATTAGCTGTCAGTGATTGACAAATCGCTTTTAGCCAAGTGCTCAGTCAAAAGGATTAAACATGGCTCCCTCGAAAATCATCATTGATACGGACCCAGGCATCGATGATGCGATGGCGATCTACTTCGCTTTACGCTGCCCCGAACTTGACGTGATTGGATTGACGACGATTTTCGGCAATGTGCATACGAGCTTAGCGACGACCAACGCGCTTCGCCTGTTGGAGATCGCCGGACGCAGCGATATTCCCGTCGCCAAAGGCGCGGACGACCCGATTGCTGTCTCGTACGCGGGACCTGTGCCGTACGTCCATGGCGAAGATGGACAAGGCAATGTATACCTCGCGCCGCCAACCACTCAAGCGGTCGCTATGTCCGCCGCGCAGTGGATCGTCGAACAGGTCATGACACATCCTGGAGAGATCACGCTTGTTCCAATCGGTCCGCTCACCAATATTGCGCTGGCGCTGCGTTTAGAACCCCGTATCGCCCAGCACGCCAAAGAAGTGGTATTGATGGGCGGCAACGCGATTGTCCCCGGCAATGCGACGCCCGCTGCCGAAGCGAATATCCACAACGACCCCGAAGCGGCGGATGTCGTGTTCGGAGCATCGTGGCGCGTGACCATGGTAGGCTTGGATGTCACACATCGCGTCCACATGACGGGCGACCATATCGCCCGTTATGCGCAAATCGGTACACCAATGACTGATCATGTCAGCAAAATACTGCCTGTATATCAAGACTTCTTTGAGAAGCAGTATGGCATTAGCGGCATCTTCATTCACGATTCATCGGCAATTGCATACTTGATCGACCCGACACTGTTCAAAATCGAGCAGTGGCCCGTGCGCGTCGAGACCGTCGGTTTTGGGCGCGGCAAGACATGGCCCTCCATTGGCATGACCGATAATACGACGACCGCATGGACGGGTCGCCCGCGCGTGCAAATCGCCGTCGATGTAGACAGCGAACGACTAATTCAACTTGAACACGACCGGATGGTGGAATAGCGTTTAGCAAAATCGACAACAGGCTATCCATATAGAATTATCTTGTGCTTTTAGCGACATGCGAACCGCTAATCGCTACAGCAAAAGGAGTTTGTGATGAACCGTTCTCCCTTGCAGCAGCAAATCGACACGCTGCCTGACTTACTGCGCGCGATCGTCCCGGTCTTTGATAAATCGGCGCGCGACACGTTTGACTTTGAATTGTGCACCAGCATCAAGCGGATTAACCTTGTCGGCTGCGGCGATAGTCATCATGCATCGGTAGGCGCAGAACTCGCGTTCAACCAGATTGCAGGTGTACCCACACAGGCGTACAGCTCACTGACGTATGCACGTTACAACGTCGGCTATCTGCCTCAAACAGGACCCAACACGAATTTGACCATCGCCGTTTCGGTAAGCGGCGTGGTCACACGCACGGTCGAAGCGCTGACATTGGCGCGCAAAGCGGGCGCATTGGGCATCGCGCTGACGGGAAATCCCGACTCACGCTTAGCCACCAACGCCGATAAAATTTTTCAAACCACTGTGCCGCCGCTCCCCGATGAACTACGCGGCATGATCGTACCGGGTGTACGCTCGTATCTCGCCTCGCAAGTCGGCTTGTATTCGGCGGCAATCCGCATTGGTGAAGTGCGTGGACACATCACGACAGCACAAGCCGACGAACTACGGCGCGAACTGCTCGGTCTGGCAGACATCATGGAAGCAACGATCAAGGTGTGCGAGCCAATTTGCAATCAGATTGTCAACGAATGGAGCGACGTACGCGAGATCGTGTTCGTCGGTGCGGGTCCTTTGTATGGTTCTGCGATGTTCAGCGCAGCGAAAGTCTTGGAAGCGAGCGGCGACAGTTCGTATGCACAAGAAACCGAAGAATGGGCACACCTGCAATACTTTGCCGCGCCGCCGCGTGTGCCAACGATTTTGCTCGATGCTAACGGCTTCGATGTTGACCGCATGACAGAGGTCGCGCGTGCCGCGCAAAGCATTGAACGGCGCGTGATTGGGGTGCTGCCCGAAGGCGAAGGACGTATCAGCGCATGGGTAGATACCGTGCTGCCTGTGCAAGGCGATATCCGCGAGGCATTTGCGCCGATTGTGTATAGTGTCGTCGGCGAAATTTTGTCGTCTGAACGCGCCAATGCGCTCGGCTCGGAGTATTTTCAAGGATTTGGTGGCGGGCGCACCGTCGAATGGGCGCAAGGCGCGAGTCGTATCTACGATGGCAGTATGATCGATGATGTGAAGCGCTAAACACAGTTAAAAGTTACCGGGAATCAGTGAACGTATAGTGCATTAAATTCCCGCTTAACTTTTAACTTTAACTTGTCTATTGCCTGGTGAAACCTCATGACTCTTCCCCTTCCATATGTCTGCGTCGGCAGCATTTTCATTGACGATATCGTGTTTCCCGATGGGCGCACGCAAATGGATATTCTCGGCGGTGCTGGCACACACACTGCCGCTGGTGTATGGCTGTGGGGCGAACGTCCTGGCTTGATCGCCAATGCAGGCACAGAAATGCCTGAGAGGGCGTGGAAACGTCTGGAACGCGATTTCGACGTATCAGGTGTGCAGTTCGTCGATGTTCCACAAGGGCGCGCGTGGCAAATCTTCGAATGGGATAACCGACGTACCGAAATTTTTCGGACGCAAACGATGGAGCCGTTCGCGTTTTTCCCTGATCCGATTCATATTCCAGAGTCGTTTCAGCACCCGCAAGCGGCGACGATACTGCGTGGTGCGGTTGGTATTCGCAAATGGCGCCCGTTTTTTCAAAACAGTATCGTTTTATGGGAACCCGACTCGCTGTATATGCAGGCGCAAAACCGCGACGAATTTAAGGCGACACTGGCGCTCCCGGATATGGTATCCCCCAACTTGATCGAAGCACAAGCGATCCTAGGAATCAACGAACCAGAAGCGATCATCCGCTCCATGCTCGCAGATGGGGCAAAAATCGTCGCACTGCGTATGGGCGAACGCGGATCAATGGCAGGGATGCAAGGCAGCGATGACTTGATCTATGTGCCGCCCGTGCCTGTACCCAGCATCATCGACCAGACGGGCGCAGGCAACACCTACTGCGGCGGTTTTTTGGTCGGGTGGAATCGGACACGCGATTTGAAAACGGCAGCCTGTTATGGGGCGGCGGCGGCGAGTTTCGCGCTCGAAACATTCGGCTTGGCAAATCCATCGGGCGCAGATATTACGGTGGAGCGGGATCGTCGGCTGGAATGGGCGATGGAAAACGCGCAAGATCAAAGCGCATGAGCGGCAGCATTCGCCCTTTTAATACGTTTGATTCATGTCCGCCGATGCGAATCGCGCCGTGCTTGAGGTAAAACGCTTCGGCAAACGGATCACTTTCAAAATCCAACCGCTCAAAGCCGAGTGCAAGCGCCAACTTGAGCGCATGATCGAGCAGCCGCGATCCGTAGCCTTTTCCCATCGAGTCGGGCAGCACGAACAGACTTTCCAGCCAGATCATGCGCGCGTCACGCGGACACAGTTGGTGGTAGCCGATGATACGCCTGCCGACTTCCAACACATAGGTATGACTGGTTTCGATTTGTTCCGGCGTCACACGCAGATACGGCAGCGCTTTCGCCATAAAATCTTTGCTGTAACCCCAATGCGCTTTAGAAGCGATGGTAAGCACCGTCAATGGCTCGGCATCCAGAATCAGCGCTTGACGCAAAATCGGGTCGCTCATGCGCTCATCTCCACCGCTATCAGTGAGTACAAAAGTGCTGCCTCGATCAAGCTGTCGATGACGACGTATTCATCCGTGCCGTGCGCGTTTGCACCGACCGGACCAAATCCACACACCGTCGGGATGCCGTGTTCGATCAACAGATAGCCTTCGTTGGCGGGACCCGCGACGACTCGTGATGGCGTTTCGCCGGTGACGGCGTGCGTTACCCGTTCTAATACTCCGAAGATTGCCGCGTTTTCATCGCTGATGGCGGCGGGCAAATCGCTTACGGTTTCGACTTCGAATCGTAATTTCGGCTGTTGATCGACGATCAAAGCAATTTCGGCGTCGATCCAGCCGCGCACTTGTGCCGATGATATTTCGGGCGTCAGCCGTGCATCGACATAGGCAGCACACTTATCGGGCACTATGTTCATCGCTGTGCCGCCTTCAATTAACGTGCCAGGTGTGATCACGGTGCGAAATCGATCAAAGTGGCGCGCCGTCGAAAACTCGGTCGTGATGTGTTCGAGCGCCAGCAATAATCGCGCCATGCCTGTAACCGCGTTTGCGCCCGAACTGCCGTTTTGCCACGCCGGAAAACCCGGATGTGCTGCTTCGCCATAACAGGTAATTTTGACGCGATACAAGCCGCGATGTCCCAGAATCGCGTCATGAGCGCTGTAACAGTAAATCGCACCTTTGCCGCGCAGTAAGCCGTGTGTGTGCAGCCATTTAATGCCGAGTGTTCCCGTTGCGCCGCTCTCCTCATCGGGGACACCGATGAACTGCACGGTTCCGGTATAACCACCCCACGTCTTAAGCGCGACCAGCGCGAACAACGCCGCCGCCATGCCGCCTTTGGTATCGATAGCACCGCGCCCGTATAATTTGCCGTCGGCGATGATGCCGCCGAACGGTGGATACGTCCAGCGCGCAGCATCACCTACTGCGACCGTATCAAGATGACCGATCAAGAGCAAATCAGGGTCGCCGTCACCCAACGTAACGATCACATTCGGGCGGCGCGGATTATCCCCAACAATTTGCGCGTCTAGCCCAAACCGTTTCGCCCAAAAGAAAAAGCGGTCTGCGACGGCAAGTTCATCATCGATGCCATTGACGCTGGGAATTTGTAGCAGACGGCGCGCGAAACCGACGAGCTGATCGCGCTGACGTTCCAGGATTGCCCGGAGTTGAATTTGTGTTTCCACGTTCATGATCCCTGTAAGCGTGTCAAAGCGTGCTATTATAACGCCATATGCTGTCCCTACGCTTGATCGACGCCCGCCGCACATGACCCATACGCAGCCGTAAAGCGTGCGAAACTTGGAGTCAATCACGTTATTTATCACCGAGGTAATCATGAATCGTCCGCGCATTTTGCTGTTGATGATTTTCACCACGCTGTTCTTGTTTGCACTCGCGCTGTACGCGCCCATACTTTCGGCACAGAATGCGCCATCGGGCGACCAACCCGGCGACGCGATTTATGGCTTAATCGATGTCGATGGCTCCGAAGTCCGCGTCGGACCAGATTTCGCCTACGAATCGATCGGTCGGCTGCCGCTCAATTCGAGCGTCGAGATTCTCGGTCGAGCGGGCGATTTTTTTCGCTCATGGGATGGGCGTCAGTGGCTTGAAATTCAATATGGCGAACGGCGTGCATGGGTGTATGCCCGCTTGATCCGTACCAGTACCGCGTTCAACTCGATTTTCCCGACCGGACGTCTGCTCCCACGGAATGCCGATGGGCGCGTGCCAGATGGTTTTGATCTTTCAACCGAAGTCTGTGATCAATGGGTTGGCGATTACACGCTGTCTGGCAATTTTATGGCGGGCGATGCGACGCTGAGCGTGACGTATCCGCCGCTGCAAGGCACGTCGGTATACAGCGTGATCGTGATCGCACCCGATGGTTTCCGTACTGCGTTCGACAGCGAAACGACGACAGGCGTTATTGAACTGGCGCGACTGCCATCGATGGCAGGCACCTATACGTGGCGCGTTGCGCCGTATTGGACGAACAGCACCAGTCGTTTCAACTGGCAGCAGATTTGCCTGCTGCAAACAGGCGGCACATTCGATAAGCCCCTTACAGGTTACCCTGCGACGGCGACCGCACAGGCGGCTGCGGGACAGTAAACACTTTAATACAAAGCCACAGAGCAAAAGAAAAGACGCAGCGAGACTCTGTGGGGGGCGGGCGCATCAAAACCCTCCGCCCCCGAACAAGTTTAAGCGTGGGGTTAGTTGATGAGTGCCTCGACATTATCCAAAAAGCCGAGCGTCGCATCGTAGATGTTTTGCGCGTTGATCGCGTTGTTACGCGCGACGCGGATGATTCCAGAATCGAACGCGCCGCATACCGTCAGCAGTTCAATCGATGTATTCAGGTAAAAATTCGCTGTCTCCAGGCGTGGCACATAGCGCTGTAATTCGGGCAGTTCGCGTACATCCTGCACGTTGTAGAGGTATTCGGTTACGAACGGTGGCGGGCTGCACGGCATGATGTCCCCCGTGCTGACATTGAACCAGAATGATGCCAGATTGACGGCAAAATTATTTTGCGCGACCACATACGCGCGAATGCGATCCAGTTGCGCTTGCTGAATTTCGGGCGGGATGATGACGATATTGGCGGTGACAAGCGGCAGCAAACCCGCCGCGATTGGAATATTCAGCACATTCAGAATATCACGCGTGCTGTAATTGCTGATCCAGCCTTCGATGCCCAAATAATTGACATACAACCATGAGCCGTCCTGATTACGCTCTAAAACCGGTACAGTAGCACTGACAGGTACTAAGCCGATGCGCGTCTCCTGGATCAAGGGCAAGCGGCGCAGATTAGCGTTTTCGAGCAGGAACGCAGCGAAACCGGGATCGCCGTTAAGCGCTTCACCCACCAGCCCGGTCGTGAAATCGGTGAGCGGTAGCACTTCTGGGTTGAAATCCCAGTCGAGCATTTCGTTAAAAATCCAGCCAAGATTGGTCATGCGTCCTGGTCGGCGGACTTCAAACCAAAATCCATCCAGATTGCGCCCGATAATCTCGACGATCTCGTCTTCAAATACCGACGCGACCGCTTCGGCGTCTTCGCTGGGCAAAACGCGCACAAATGCGCTTTCGACCTGTACATCGGCGCGGATGGCGCGCGGTGCATCGCTGAACATAACGGTGGCGGTCGCTTCGGGCGCGGTTGTCGGTGCAAGCGTCGGCGTAGCGCCACCCAACATGCCAGAGTCATCCTGGGCGACGACGATAACTGTACCCATCATTATGAGCGTGAGCATGAAAGCTGTTTTTCGCATCTGATCGTGCTTCCCGTAGGAGCATGGCTGTGCCATACCCGATGACAGATAAGAGCATGGCTGTGCCATACCCCTACAAAAGGCTTTTACCTAACGCTGGGTGACGACCCACTCGCCCACATTCCAGTACGGAACCTGCCAGCGTGGGTCGAAATTGTCAATGCTGCTGCGTGCCGCGATCATTTGATCGACCACGAACAGCCATGCATACGGATAATCGGCTTGGATCAATGTTTGTGCCTGGCGATACAAATCGGCGCGCACATTCGCTTCGCAATCGGCTACCGTGCGCGCTTGATACAGTAGATTTTCAACATCAGTATTGACATATGATCCGATATTTTCGCCGTCGTACAAAAAATCACCTGCACGCGCGAAACGGTTAAACTGATCAGGTTCGACAGGATAATTCTCTACACTGATGATCAGCGCCGCGTCAAAATTTTGCACATCCGTGAAACTTGTGTCACCCGCTTGCAAATTGAGACTTATCCCCAGTCGGGACAACTGCTGGCGCATCAATGACGCAACAATCGACGCTTGCGTACTATCGGGGTACAGCAGCGAAATTTGTAGACTTGTCCCTTCGGGCGCATACAGACAGCCGTAACACTCACGCACACCGTCGCCATCTTCATCGACCCACCCTGCTTCGGTCAATAAGCGTGCAGATTGTGCCGGATTCGTGCTAATTGGCGCAAGACTAGGGTTGTATGCCCATGAAGTCGGCGTTTGGTTGGCAGGCATAATCGTGCCGTTTCCATTGAGCGCCGCATCGATGATTGCAGCGACATCCAAGCCAAGCTGAAAAGCCTGACGCACGCGAATATCACCGAACGCGATGTGATAACCCTGATCGAGCGCTTCACCATCTTCACCAAACGCCGATTGTGGTTCGCGTGCATCCGCTAGATTGAAAACGACGCTGTACCATGTGTTTCCGGTCGTTTCCAGCAGTTCGACCTCGCCACGTTCGGCAGCGGCGCGAATATCGTCACGCCGTAGAAACAGTGGATTGACGATGATATTGAGGTCACCCTGCAAGAACAAATCAACCGAGTCGTCGGGCGATGGCACATCGACATATTCATAGGCGAGCGTCCCGTTCTCGTGCAGCAAGCGCACCGAGTCACTGCTGTTCAAATCATCGTAGCGCAGCCCATAAGGGCTGGCGGTGACGCGAGGTTCACGGCTGCTGGGGTGACGCGCGAAAAAGGTATCACTCGAAACGCCGCCTGTGATCGCCTGCCACAGCGCATCGCGAACGTAGCGATCAGCGAGGTTATCGCCCAACCCATCGACGCGATCGCGGAAATTGGCGTCATAAATATGCGCGGGCATGATCAACGTATCGACCGCCGCAAGCACATCGCAATTGGGGTCGCGCAAAACATAACTTATGGTTCGCTCGTCAAGCACCGTCGCCGCGCTAAATGTCGCGCGCATGTTCTCCGCATATGGGGATGACAGAACGCCCGTCGTCAATGCCAGATACGTAAAATACACATCGTAGGCGCTAATCGGCGTGCCATCGCTCCATGTTTGATCGGTGGCGATTTGCACGGTCAGCGTTGGCTGTTCGAGATCGATAGTGTCCAAGTCAAATGTCCAGCTTTCGGCAATCCCGCCGAAACCACCTGGTGCATAGGTACGTGCCTCCAGATCGACGCCGATCAACGACGGGAATAACAAGCCGACCACGCGCCCGCAAGACACGTTTTGGCACGCCAGGGGGTTAAAGGTGTCGATCTCGTCTGCGCCCGCCGCGCCTTCACGGATTACGCCGCGCCCGCCCGCGTCGTCCTGCGCCCGCACCGAGACGACCGATAACAAAAGACCCAAGATAAACAGTTTCAGCACATGCCGCATACCGCGCGCCTTTCGTAGGGGCATGGAATGACCATGCCCATTGTTTCATCGTTTTCGGTTTTTAACGTTTTAAGAAACCCAACCATGCCGAAAAACTGCCAATCTCTACGCCGCTTTGTAACCCATCGATCAACTCACGCGGCGAACCGCCTGGGTATGGTGCGCTCAAGCCTGCCAGCGCTCTGTACTCGTTGTAATCGACCAATGCCAACGCCATATAGAGCGCACTGCGCGTCGCGTAATGCGCGGATTCATCCGGGTTGAGCGCCAGTGCCGCTTCGATATCGTCGCGCGCCAAGTCGTAATTGCCTTCGGCAGCATGGACAACCGCGCGATTGTTGAACGCGATGTCGTAAGTCGGGTCGAGCGTGACAGCGACAGTAAAATCACCAAGCGCCAAACCAAAATTGCCCTGCACGGTATACAACATGCCGCGATAGTTGTACGCTTGTACATTTTCCGGTTCGAGTTCGATGGCACGGTTGAAGTCCGCCAGTGCTTCGGGGTCAGCCCGCTGCACGAAATAGGCATATCCACGCGCTGCATAAGCGGGCGCGAAAGTCACATCGGTCAATAACGCACACGTATAGATGCGAATCGCCTGTGTGTAGTCTTGCTGCGTAAAGAACGCGTCGCCTGCGCCGATGAAGAAACTCGCGGATGCATTCGGCGCGATCCGCGCGCATTCTTCGTTCGTCACGGGTATGGGCGTCGCCGTCGGTTCAACGGATACTTCGGGACTGAGTTCCTCGATCACGTCGGGCAGCAGCGTCGGCGTCGCCTCGATGAACGGCGTCACGAGGTTCAGGTCTGGAGTCGCGGTCGCTTCAACAAATGGCGCGGTCGGGGACGCCTCTTGTGCCAGCGCCGGGATCAACATCATGAAGGCGATCCCTAGCGCGAGTAAGACGAAAATAGAGCGGCGCATCGGCATCAGCCTTCCGGCTCGAAATCGGCGGTCAGGAGCCAGATGCCATCATCCAGGCGTAAATCGAACGTGAAACGCGATTCGAGCGCACCCGCCGCACTTTGCACACGGAAATCGGCATTGGAACCTGTCAACAGCAGATAATCCTGATATTGCTGAAGCGCAAACGCTGAATAAATGATCCCCAACAGCGCGTAAGGCTGAGCGTCGGTCTGCGCGTAGATAGGCGCGGGGGCATTCTGAGGACGATCCGGATTGCGGAAGTCGGCGATCACGTCGTCGATGCCGGTCAGGTCAATCGCGGATTCAAGATCGGCAATCGCGTTGTCATACTGTCCTTGCAGCGCTTGAATGACCGCCCGGTTGTTCAAAGCGATGACGAACCCACTATCTAACGACAGCGCTTCGTTGAAGTCCGTCAATGATTCTTCGTATTCAGCGCGCAGTGCATACACGATACCGCGATTGTTGTGCGCTGCGATATTGCTCGGCTGTAACTGAATAGCACGCGAATAATCTTCAAGCGCGCGTTCATAATCGGCACGTTGTGTCAGCACCAGCGCCCGCCCCATATATGCGGGGACATGCGCGTCGTCAATCTCGAAGAGGATGCAGGTAAAGCTGTTGATGGCACGCGAGTATTCACCCGCCGCATAAAACCCTAAGCCTTCACCCATGTAATAACTGGTACGAATATCATCGGGTTGACCGACAAACTCGGTGCATATGGGCGGAATAGGCGTGGGAGCCGCCTCTTGCGCGAACGCTGGCAGCGCGGTGGTGAGCAAAACGATGAACAGGACGAATACCAGTGAGCGTTTCATTGACTGCACTCCTTTAGGATTACGGATTAAAAGCATTACGATCGCGTGGATTCAGGATTTCTTCAATCGGGTCTCGCTGCGTAAGCGGTGATAACAGCGACCTTACCAGCAGCAGATCGCGTCCAGCGACCTCAATATCGCTCAACGCCGAAACAACTTCGGTCTGCGTGATAAAGAATTGATCGGCTGGGCGGCTGCACGCATCGACAAACACCGCCACAGCGCGATTGATGCGATCGTTGGCACCGCGCAGCGTGCGTAAAAGCGGTTCGAACTGTGGCAAACTCGCTACGTCGGCATCGAGCGCGCGGCTGGCGTCAACAGGCTGCGGCGCACTATTACACGAGACTGAACTGCCGACCGCCAAATTCACCCAGATATCATTGATGCGGAATAATGTGCTGTCACTCTGGTTCACATTCGCTGCCAATTGGTCGGTGACACGGCTGTAGTTGTACAAGTATGAGGTATCGAACGAATTCCGCCCCACACTAACAATGCCGAGCGCCCATGAGCCTGTCCAATACAGTTGTCCGTTGTAGTTCAACTGCACCCAATAATACGTGCCGCTGCCTAAATGCGCGGTGATCTCCGCAAGCGTAGAGTCCGTCGTATTGAACGCGAAATCTTGCGGCGTGACCTGACGGTAATAGAGCGGTGTGCCGACGGGAACAAAGACCTGGTCGCGATACACGCGAACAAACGGCGCGGGATTGACACCATCGACGGGAAGCTGCGCTATATCGCCGCTCCATACCAAAAGCGTGTAAAAAATCCAGCCGAGCTGCCCGTTAGAATCGACCTGAAACCACTGCCCATCGGGACTACGCCCGACCGCCATGAGCGTTACCGCTGCATCAACCACTGCGACGCGCGGAAAATCGCGTCCAGGACCTTGTCGCAGCGAGACAATATCCTGCGTCGTTACATAGACGCCAGTATCGAGGGCGATGCTGGCGTCGGGCGACGGCGCGCTTTCTTGCGCACGCGCTATGCCGATCACGCCGCCTATCAGCACCGCGACAAGACACAGGCGGAGCAATTTATTGATCATCGTCGTCCTTACTGTGTCCATGTCAAAATCGAGTCGATATCGAGAACGCGCGGGTTCAGCACTTCAACCAGATCGCCCGTCGCCAAATCGAGAATGTAAAGGCGCGGACGCGCGGTTTCTAGTTGACGCTCCTCGTCGGTGATAATTGAAAGTGCGATGAGGCGATCATCCCAACTTCTGAGAACTCGAATAAGCGAATCGGACGGCGCGAAGCAGTAGCGATTCGTTCTTCCTGTTTCATGGTCATAAATTTCCAACGCAGGGCGATAATTATCGTCGCGGCTCAGTCCCTCAAAGACGCCATTACTCAATACTGAGGTGTAGCGTTCTGTCAACGACCAATTACCAGCTTGGACGCCAATCGGCAGCAGTCCAAAAATCGACCGTTCGCCCGTCGCCGTATGGTAGATGTACCAGTTCACGTCATTACCGACCTGGTAATAAAATAAGTCGCCGCTTGGATGCCAGATGACGCGAATACTGGTGTTATCGGGTTCGACCAAGCGCGCGAAATAGATCGTCTCGCCGCGCGCATAGTCCACGATATAATATTTGTAGCCGTTGCCCGTACCGCCATTGAACGATTGGCGCGCGACCACGACTTCACGTCCACGCGGCTGCTCACTCACAATTTCTGCGCCTAACTCGTTGATCTGCACACCATAAGCTGGCTCGAACGGCTCGCTGTACTCGCCTGTATCGGCGTCGTAATACTGCACCAACGTGCGCGATCCACCGCGGTCTGGCAAGAAACCTTCGTAACGATATTCGACGGTATGCCCATCGAACCACGTCGTGCCAAAGATGAGCGGCGATTCGCGCGGCGTGAACAACTGCGTCAGTACGCTCCCGTCGGGGCGTGAGACCGTGATCCCATCGTCAAAGTTCAACAACCAGGATCGATCAGGCGAGTATTGACAGTTGATACAGCGCGGAATTGTCTCGTCCAAGCGCAGATCGCCCGTACGTGGGTCAAGCGCAAACACGCTTTCTTCATTGATCAAGGTGACGAGCAGTTCACCGCCAGGCGCATAACTTTCTGGCGCATCGTCGGTCGTATAGCGCGTGAGCGGACAAAAATCCGTGATTTGCCCGCGTTCGGGCAGCGCGTAAATTTGTGCGGCAGGCGGCGGCGATGTCGGCGTGATCGTCGGTGTCAGCGTCGGCTGTGCGCCGCCAATCCCCACGAACGCTTGTGTCGGCGTCGCTTGTACGCTGATCGCACGCGGGTCAAAGGTGCGTCCCGGCTCGGCGGTTTGCGTAGCGAACGCCGCTAAATCGGTGTATGGGGTGAGCAGTTGATAGATCGTAATTGTGCCATCGCCGTTACGCGCGGCGATCAAGCGCTGATCCGGACTGAGCATGAAGTCGTTAAGGTTAAATCCGCCTGTTTGCTGGCGATATGCGTCTGCGATCAAGCTGATATTGACGCCCTCACCCGTTTCTGCGCGGCGCGGTACATACGCACCTTGCGTGCGGTCGCCGGTGCCAATATCGATCAAATAGACCTGCTGCGGCGGTGCTTCACCACCTTGATCGGACGGCGGCGCGCCTGCACCCGATAAACCTTCGCATAAGAGTGTTTCGAGTTCTGCGATTTGTTCAGGCGTTAAACCGTCGATCAATTCGCGCCAGCTTTGCGCATAGCCGACCGCTTCACGGGCGAAACGCTGCGTTAAGCAGGCGGGAACGCCCGCGATTACTGCCGGCGTTGGTGTATAAAATGGACGCGTCGGCGTCGCTGTCGGAAAAAATACGCCTTCAATTACTTCAAGCGGCGCGGGCAGTGCTTGGCACAACGTACGCGCCAGTGCCATCAAATCGACTCCGCGCAAGGTCAGCGTCAGCCGTTCCCACAGGTTAATCCAGCGCTGCCACTCGTCAGGGAACGCTTCGACCAAACACTGCGGCACACCCGTTGCGTCGAATGTCAGCCCATAAATCCGTTCTGGTGCCGACCCACTGTCAAAATTGATCCCCGATACATACGCTGTCGTATCATCAACCCAGCCGTATTCACGCGAGTCGACATACGGCAAGTCCGCTCCGGCATAATGCCAGACCGCGCCTTCGCCAAACCGATAAATCACGATTTCGTTGCCAGGATAATGCGGGCTGTATGGGCTGACGCTGTACACTGCCAGAAAATGCCGCCAGTCGTCGCTAGGATACACGGCATCGGGTACGCGACCTGGAAACAAATCGAACAGCAAACTATCGCGCGTCCCAGCGAGCAGATCGACAATTTCAACGCCTTGTAGTTCACCCCGATTGATGCTGTACAAAGTGCGCCCACGCGCCGGGTCGCTTCGTAACGATGAAAGCGACTCTATAGTAAAGTTTTCGCGCCGGATGACATCGCCCGACGGAATACCCCATTCCCACCATTCATAGCGACTGCCTAAACTGCGTTCTGTGATCAATGATGCGCTGTCAGCGGCAAATCGATAACTTTCGAATGCATCGCCGTAATTCAGGTCTTGGGCGATCACGTCGCCAGTCATCATGTCGAAGCGCTGAAAATCGACCAGCAGTTGGTCGCCCGCCGCGTTATACGTGAAAATCGGGCGTGCAGTGGCGCTGCTGCGTGCCGCTGGCTGAATCGTACGCACCAGTGCGCCTGACGCAAGATCGTAGATTTTGACTGCGCCATTATTGGCGTCGCCTGCCTCTAATAGAGCGATTTGCGTACGATCCGGATTAATGGTGTAGGCGCGCACGCCAAGCGGTTGAATCAAATCGAATGTGCCGCGTCCGGTCGTCTCGTCCAAGATGTAGACCAGCAAGCCATTTTGTTCGGGCGGCACAGTCACCGGATCGAGTACATCGACGAGCGTAAACGTGATCGCATGATCATCATAGCTGCGTGCATAATTATCGCCAAGCAGCGCGCGCACCAGCGAACTGCCAACCCGGTCGTTCGCCGCGCCGACGATCTGGCTAACGCTGCCAAAACGGATGGTATTCAACGAACGCATTGCCACCGCATCCAGCGACGCACCAAGCGGGATGCGCGTAACAACGGCAGTTTGTGTGTCGATTTGTATCAGTTCACGCGAATCGAGCGGGCGATGGTACACAATGTCATCGAATTGGCTGAACCACACATCGATGGGGTCTTGTTCGAAGCGTCCGGTTTGAATTTCACCTGTAGGGGTGAACAAATCGCCATCGAGATCGAATAACTGCAAACGGCGTGGTAGCGCGGCGATGATTAGATTATCTGGCGCGAGAACAAAACCGTTGCGGTTATCGAAGAACGGAAGCACATCAACCCGACCGGGCAAACGCGAATTATCAATATCAAGCGCGTTCGGCAAATCCCATAAATATGGAACAATCGTCGTGTCATTCTCGCTGCGGCGTAGTTCCTGGCGTTCTGGCACGACCACGCTCATCAATAAATACGTGTCATCTTGGCTGAAAATCAACGGCGATTGTAGACCGCGCGATCCGTTCGGCTCGATAGATGCCGCCAGCACACCCGTACTGGTCTCGAACAGATCGACCACGCGCCCATTGGCGACAGCGATATAACGCCCGTCGTGACTGAGCGTATAATGTCGCCCAAAATCGAAATCCTCGTACAGCGTGACCAGCGGTCGATAATTTCGCGCATCGACGATTTGCAACTGACCTTGATCGTTCGTCCATACGAAGCGATCAAGATTCGGGTCATAATCGATCCCAGTCGGGCGTTGACGTCCAATTGTCAGGATCGGACGCAGCAATTCCGGCGACTCGGTTTGACCCCACGCTGACGAGACCAGCGCGAAAACGCCAGTCAACGCAGCAGCACTCACGAACAGCACGGCAAGCAGTCGTTTCATGCAGAATATCCAGTGCAATTGGGCAATTAGGTTTACAAATTGGAGTATATGCGATATTTAAATTTTGTGCGCGTCGCCAACTTTAACGGCTTGCTAACGCTTTCACGCCGCATTCCCCACGCTGTCGCGCGTTTCGGGTATGCTCAGGATAGTTCGGCAATCACAGGGGAAAATTTATGCGAATTTATCGTAAATATCGAGGTAGTCAGGACACTGTCATGCTGCTACGGACGTTTGTTATCGGGCTGATAGTCGCTTTATTGGCAGTGTCAGCGGCGGCGCAAGCCACCACCTGCCCTGCCAACGTGATTTTGGCGCTGGCACGCGCGGGGTCAACATGTGTGAGCATCGAACGGGATCAAGCCTGTTTTGGCAATGGCGGGGTACGCGCGACCGGATTTGACGGGACAGAATTGTTCAACCAAACAGGCGATCTCATCAGCGCCGAAGCCATCCAGACACTCAGCGTTGGCGATGGCGACGAGTACAGCGCCGCGCTTCTGAACGTACAAGCATCCCTCCCAACAAATGCGGGAAGTGATGTCACGATCTTTGCTTTTGGCGATGTCACGTTCACAAATAACGCACCACCGCTGACAGAAATTCTCATCACCGCGACAGGTACGCTGAATATACGTGGACTCCCCACCGACAGCGCAGAAATTTTGACGCAAATTGGAGTGCGTGAGTCGCTGACTGCGAACGGACGAACGGCTGATAACACGTGGGTGCGTGTGATCGTGACGGGCGAACGTGGACAAGGTGACATTGTGGGATGGGCGGCAGTCAGTTCAATCACAACACAGGCGGATTTATATACGCTGGCGGTCGTCAGTGATGTAAGTGTCGGTTTCCTCCATCCATTTGAGGATTTTACGATTGCGACTGCTTCCAATGATCCGATCTGTGATGGCACGCCAGAAAGTGGTGTCTTAATTCAGACTTCAAACGCCGATGAAGCCGTTCGGTTGATTATCAATGATGTTACGCTTGATATTGCTGGGACGGTGTTTTTGCAAACCAATTTTGATGGTTTAGCCGTAAATGTTCTCAATGGTGAGGTCATTGAATCCGACAATAATTACTTACCCACTGGAACCATTACGCGCACCCGTATCGAGGGTTCAGATACACCCGTTCCATTTTCTCCAAATGACATGATCGGACTGCCGATCAACAATTTACCCGTGCGCTTCGCAATCCCCGAACCGCTCACGACCGACGAGATCGATCAAGCGCGCATTGCTTACCAGGCGCGCTTCGTGACACCGACCGCTCCACCGCCCGATCCCACTTTACTGGCGGCTTGTGTCCGCACGTTGATCATCAACGCCGATTTGCGCGCGGGTCCCGGCACCAATTACGAGATCATCAACAGCATCAGCGCAGACACACGCATCAATCCGGTCGTCGCTGCCAACGACATCAACGGCGGTAGCTGGTATCAACTGCAAAACGGCAACTGGATCAGCGCGGCGCTCGTGAGCGAAAGTGGTACTTGTGAACCCGTCACGATGACCACCTATGCCGACGCACCTACACGCAATCGCCTCAGCCTGGAGACGTGCGGCACGACCAATGGACCGCTGCGCGCGGGACAAACCGTCATTATCGAATTCATCCCGCCCGCTTTCGATAACCTGAATGACGCCAATAACGCGACGCGCATCGATCCGGGGCGGATCATCATCGAAAATCGGCGTGGGTCGGTCAGCGTGTCCAATCCACAAGCGGTCGGCGGCGGGCGCTATGTACGCATTTTCTCGACGACATGGACAGCCGCTACCGGAACCTATCGCATTACGGGCGACCGTCTGAGCTACGAAGTGATCTGCGATGTCGTCGTGTCTGTCGGGTAAAAAGACTTAACGCAAGGCGCAGGAAAAATAGGGTTCAGTTCCTTGCGCCTTGCTTTTCTTACTTTGCGCCTTTTTGCTGGGTTTTTATTCCACCGTCACGCTTTTCGCCAGATTACGCGGCTGATCGACATCCGCGCCGCGCAGGGTCGCCACATGATACGCCAACAGTTGCAGTGGGATGACGGCTAAAATCGGCGTCAAAAAGTCCGGCGCTTCTGGGATGTAAATCACGTGATCAGCTTTTTCAGCGATGGTGGTGTCGCCCACTGTCGCCAACGCGATTACGATTGCGCCGCGTGCCTTTGCTTGCTCAATCTGGCTGATCATCTTGTCATACAAACTGTCTTTAAGCGCAATCGCCAGCACAGGCATGTGCTGATCGAGCAAAGCGATGGGTCCGTGCTTCATTTCGCCCGCCGGATACCCTTCGGCGTGGATATAGCTGATTTCTTTCAGCTTGAGTGCGCCTTCGAGCGCAATCGGGTAGTTGATGCCGCGCCCGACGTAGAGAAAATTGCTGTATTGATAAAGCGCACGCGCCAACGCGCTTACCGCGCCGTCGCATTCGAGCGTTTCACTCACCAATTCGGGTAAATGCGCCAGGTTACGCGCGTGTTCATGGCGCTGTTCGGGCGTTAGTACGCCGCGCAACTGACCCAGCAGCACTGCGAGCAGATATTGATCGACAATGCTCGACGTAAACGCTTTGGTCGATGCGACGCCGATTTCGGGACCTGCGTGCATGGCAATATAGCCGTCGGAGACGCGCATCGCCTGGCTGCCGATCGCGTTGACGATACTCAGCAAGCGTGCGCCTTTGTCGCGCGCTTCTTCCATCGCCGCCAGTGTATCGACAGTTTCGCCGCTTTGCGTGATCGCGAGTACCGCCGTCCCCTCGTCGATGATCGGGTCACGATAGCGATATTCACTCCCATAATCGACTTCGACATGCAGCCGCGCGATCCGCTCGATGTAAAATTTGCCGACCAAGCCACTGTAGTAACTCGTGCCACACGCGACCGTCACCATTCGTTGAATCGCCGCCGCACGTTCGGGCGTCAAATTCAATTCGGGGATCACGACTTCATCGCGTTCAAAATCGACGCGCCCACGAATCGTATCGGTGATGCTGCGTGCTTGCTCGAAAATTTCTTTCTGCATAAAGTGCTTGTATTCGCCCTTCGCCGCGCTTACGGGGTCATACGGAATGACATGGACTTGCGCTTTGACTTTCGCGCCATCGAGCGTGCTGATACTGACGGTATCCGCCGTAACGACTGCGATTTGACGACTTTCAAGAAAGATCATGCGCCGCGTTTGTTCCAGAATCGCTGGAATATCCGACGCGATAAAGTTTTCGCCCTCACCCAATCCAACGGCGACTCCACCTGCGTTGCCAATCCGCAGCGCGACTAATCGATCGGGTTGGCGACGGCTGAATACGACAATCGCGTGTGCACCACGCAGATAGCCCGCCGCGACGCGCGTTGCGTCGACAATATCGCTGTGCACACCGTCATCCGCGAGTTTAGCGATAAGTTGGACGATGACTTCGGTATCGGTCTCGCTTTTGAACTGAACCCCTTCTGCCATCAGTTCTGCGCGCAGTTCGAGGTAATTCTCGACAATGCCGTTGTGAACCACGACAAAATCGCCATTCATACTCACATGCGGGTGCGCGTTATGTTCGGCAGGCACACCATGTGTCGCCCAACGGGTATGCCCGATGCCGATATGCCCGGAAATCGGATCGCGTTCAAGTTTATGCTGTAAATTGATAAGTTTGCCGACATCGCGGCGTAAATGGATCATGTCGTCACGGATGACCGCCACGCCCGCCGAGTCATAGCCACGATATTCCAAACGGCGCAAGCCGTTGATGATGATCGGCGTCGCGTCGCGCGCGCCAATATAGCCAACGATGCCACACATGCTGGTTTCTCCCCTTATAGAGTTGGTTGATCTCCACTCGTATCGCCCTCTGTCCGCATCTGTCGCCAGATGGTTTTACGGCACACGTTTCATCCAAATTTTTTGAAGGGGGAAAGATGGGGATGGTGGAAGCATCCCGGCGGCATCCGCTGATCTGTCGATTTTCGCGCGTATTGCATTGCGCTTAATCTCATCTTGAGATGAGAAACCGCCACCTCGTCAACTCGTGTAGCATACCGAGTCCATGCGCTGGCTTTCCCCTTTATCACGCTTGTCCGAATGACCTCGTTTCACTTATTCGTACGATAGACAAGCGATGATACAAGCCTTTAGAAAGCATGGCAAGGTTAGCTCATAAGCTTCGTGCTTTATTCTATTTAATTACTGTAACATCTCACACCAATTTCTATCCAATTTCAATCCACTTACCCAATAGACCATATGTTCTGTAAAATGTATCATGTGTAATGATTTGAAAAACCTCTGTAGATTGTCAGAAGGAGACTATATGAAACAGGAAATACTTGATGGTGTATATAAATCCATAGAAACATTTCAGAACCAGAATTGTGGGTTATCTCCAACTATCCGAGAAATCGCGGGTAGTTGCTATTTAAATGTTTCCAAGATTGTCCGTTGTATTGATATTCTCCAAGCACAAGGACGTTTGATCCGTTCTCCTCGTATTGCGCGAAGTATTCGTCTGCTAACGCCAGAAAAGCGGTAAAAAGCGGAACAAAATTTCAAGCAAAGATTCAAGCAAAAAGTACACATAACACAGAATTAGTGTGCTATTTTTTAGGTGTTCTAAGCTACTGGATAGCGAAAACAAAAGATTTATTGATTACTTAGAAAAGCTTGTCAGACACAGAGTGCATTTATTTGTGCCTCTGTGTCTGACATTGAGAAAGGATAGTGACATACTCCCCACGCCTAAAGGCGGGGGCTTCTGAACGACGCTTGCGCTTACCGTCGCCTTACGGCGTTGGCAGAGGCGCTACGTTATCGTTCACGGATGCGTCCCATCCGTTTTGCATTAAAGCACGATTGAGAATATAACAGCGGTTTTTGGACTGTCAACGTCACATTTCAAGATACAGTACAACTCAACACAACCGATTATGGAACAGATAGTATTTTTACCGATAAAATTGTCATATCCTTAGTTGATCGTTGGGGAGTCATTCTGACTGTACAATCTAACATCAACGAACCGAATGTAGTGTGGAATCCAGCAGGTAATTCAAGAGCTATCGATAATTTAGTAAATGCGTTTACTACTGTAGAAAATCGCCTATTAGCACGTACCAGTTTCAGTTTTAAGGAAGTGTTTGGTAGGTTGGAAGTACGATTTAGCGGTTCACTCAATCTTCAGAACACAATTGCCGCTATAGTTTTTAATAAAAACCTTGTTCGCTTTAGTGGAGTAACACGCCGTACTACTGTAAATCGATTGGATAACCGCAGTTGGGGAAGGATAAATACCGTAGCAGGTCTTGATTTTTGTCCTTCTTCAACTCCCTATGGATTCTTCAACCAAGATGATAAGGGAATTCAAAACACTGTTATTCATGAACTAGGTCATGTTTTAGGTTATCGTTCCACTGCGTTAAATACTGAAGCCGGTGAATTTCAGTTGAAGATTGTCAAGGATGTAGCGTCAGCAAATTTTGACTCTACGGCGGATATCGGTATTTTTTGGGAAAACTATACACAACCACTTGTTGAACGGATAGCGGATAACTTCTTGAATTGGGTGCGAAATAGTTATGTCGGTATTGAAAATAACATCGACAACTACAATGCCGCAATTACGCCCGAGCAACGAAGGGCATCTGCTTATTGGCTTGGAAACACCCCATTTCAGTTGACACCATCGTTAATTGTCACTAGTCCAGGTATTGGAATTTTTACAAGTCAAGCGATAACATCCGCTCTTTCTGCCACAACTCTAGCTTTATTACGTAGCTTAGGAGCGGGCGAAATAGATCCGAACTGCACATTTTGATGTAGTTTAGGGATATGGGCAATCCACAAGATTGCCCAATAATTCATCATTCTTCGCCTCAATATGTCTATAAATACTTTTGCTTTGAACCAATTTGGACAATTCGTTATAAACTTTCGTTATATTGATGCTTTAGGCTTTAGGTGACCCCTTGCACATTTCATGTATAACTTGCTGTCTGTTATTATCTTCAATTATAGTAAAATATGACTACAATCTAGTTTTAGCGGATTCTCCCGATTTGACAGTTGAAGCATTATGGCAGTTTGGGAGAGGAACTATCTACGATTTTGACTTCGTAGATACAAATCTTTTCCTTGCAAGTAGTAATGGTGTTTGGTATACAGAACCAATTGCTGATCGGTCGCCTTCTAGATGGGGTGAAGAAGACATTTCATATCAAAGATTATCTATTAGCCCAGATGGTTCACATTTGGTTACAACGAGTAATGGTATGACGCAAATTCGAAACGTATCTTCGGGTCAAAATCTTGTAGAAATGAATCAAAATCAGGTGGGTAATCAATTTGCGTGGAGTCCGAACAGCAGATTATTAGCTACAGAAACATACCTTGACTCGGAAGCTTCATATAATATAGCGCTTTGGGATATACGTAGTTTAGAAGTCGTCATTTTTGGAGGTTATTCAGATTTAATCGTTGCTTTGCGTTGGCATCCTAATGGAGAGCTATTGGCAGTTCGCCTCAGCAACGGTACTATTTTTATCGAGAATGTTATTATTCGTCAGCGTGTACAAGAGCTAACGGCTGCTCCAATTACGTCTGCCTCAATGTCTTGGAGTCCTGACGGAACAAAATTTGCTGCAACCAGTGACACAGTGTCGCCCGTCAAAATTTGGAGAAATGACACATTCGAACAAATTACGACAAATCATCAGCCAACATTCATTGTTGCATTAGCTTGGAATGCTGATGGTACATCTCTGGCAGGTTCATATGAATCGGGCGGAGTGGGTGTTTGGAATATCGAGACAGACGAAGTTACTTCTATAGGGTTTCACGCAGACAACTCTCTGAACGATGTAGCGGAACGTCTGGAGTGGCAAGGAAATCTACTTGCTTCTCTAGATCGTAATGGGTACCTAAAGGTTTGGGATGTGCCAAGCAATCAATTGGCGTGGGCAAGTGCAACCCAACAATTTCATGGTGAGATGCAAGACTTTGCTGTAAGTGAAGATGGTGCATTTGTTGCAATAAGCTATTTAGGCAGTAATGAGATTACAGTCATCAACGGCAATAATGGTCAGCTATTACAAGTGTTAAATGCTCCTAGACCTTTAGACGTCACGCGCATGGCTTGGAGTTTATCCAACGATCAATTGGCTGTAGCGAGTACAAATCTATTAATTTGGTCATTCCAACCAGATGGTTCTAGCAACGTTATCGAAGTAGAGGATGTACGTGATTTTTCATGGTTCCAAGATGATACATTAGCTATTTCCTCCGATAGCGAACAGCATGAAAGTGAATTAAGGTTAATCGATAGCGAAACGGGCGAACTCCGAACTACGCACAATATAGAGGGATTGATATTTCCCCGTTGGAGTCCCAACGGATGTTGTATCGCTATATACCGTAATAATCAACCAAGTAACGACTTGACGATGCCACAAACTCAAATTGATATTTTGGACATTGAACGAGATAGCATATCATCTGTCATCATGCCTTTCTCAACCCCATTCCAAGCAATCCCTTCTGGAAATTTCGTGTGGTTGCCTGACAGTTCGGGTTTAATTGGATTTACGGATGATGGAGCATTATGGAATTGGGTAATAAGTTCAGGCAAATCTGAAATAATTCTTCCAACGCCATTGTTTGATGTGACTAATCAATCATTTCCCCTCACGATAAATGCAAGCGGCACGTTAGTAGCGTTCAGCAATATAACAACCTTAGGACATATACGTATCTTTGACACCATGTCCCTAGAATTTCTACTCACTGATCAGGATATCGCTCTTACTCGCTATCCTTTTTATTGGGGCGATAACGATAAATTTTTCGTTTATCAAGGTGTGTTGCGGGCATTTCAAATTACAAAAATACAGTAAAGTCACTTTTTTATGCCCCGAACATACGCGGACGATATTGAAGTGCTTCGGCGGCGTGCGCGACATCGATCAGGTCGTCGCCGTTCAAATCGGCAATCGTGCGCGAAAGTTTGAGCAACCGATGATAACTACGCGCGCTCAAACTCAAGCGCTTGACCGACGTATCGAATAACTGCTTTGCCTGCGGCGTCAATTGACAGAACTGTTGAATATCCCCGACCGCCATATCGCCATTGGTCATCGTCGTGCCATGCGCATAAGCCGCGAAACGCGCTCGCTGACGATCACGTGCCTGATTGACACGCGCTCGTATGCTGGCTGAGGTTTCGCCGCGTTGATCGCTGATCAGCTTATTATGTTCGACGCGCGGTACTTCGACCACCATGTCGATACGATCAAGAATGGGACCCGATAGTTTGCTTTGATAGCGCGCGATCATGTTTGGCGTACACGTACACGGCTTGATCGGGTCGCCATAATACCCACATAAGCACGGATTCATCGCCCCGATCAGCAAAAAATTTGCCGGAAAAGTCAAATTTTGGCGCGCACGGCTGATCGTCACCACGCGGTCTTCGAGCGGTTGGCGCAAGACTTCGAGCGTCTTTTGACCAATTTCGACAATTTCGTCCAAGAACAAGACGCCACGATGACTCAAAGAAACTTCTCCGGGACGCGGCAGCGAGCCGCCACCGATCAATCCCGCCTGGCTGATCGTATGATGCGGCGCACGAAACGGGCGCACGCGCATCAGTGGGTTATCCATGGTGAGCATATCCGCAACCGAATAAATGCGCGTCACCTCTAATGCTTCATCGGGGTGAAGCGGTGGTAGAATGCCCGGCATCGCCCGCGCCAACAACGTTTTGCCCACACCTGGCGATCCAATCATCAACAAATTGTGGTTGCCGCCCGCCGCGATTTCTAATGCGCGCTTGACATGGTCTTGCCCGCGTACATCGGCAAAATCGACAATGTTGCCCAAATGACTGGCGTCATTTTGTATCGATGGATCCAACTCAAAAGGCGCGATCACATTCATACCGTACAAGTGTTCGACCAACTGCCCTAGCGTTTCAACCGCAATCACGCGAATTGTGTTGATCAGCGCGGCTTGCGGCGCATCCTGAGTCGATAACACAATCGTATGATAGCCCTCTTGTGCCGCAGCGTGTGCCATCGCCATAACGCCGTTGACATGGCGCACGCTGCCATCCAGCGATAGTTCTCCTACAAACAGCACACCGTCCAGCGCGGTCATCGGCACTTGGTCGGTCGCCGCCAGCACGCCGACCGCAATCGCCAAATCGTAGACGGGTCCCTGTTTTTGCAGGTCAGCCGGACTCAGATTGACTGTGTAACCTTTGTTGACAAAGCTTAAGCCAGAATTTTTGATCGCAGAACGCACACGCTCACGGCTTTCTTTGACGGCGGTATCTGGCAATCCCACGATAATAAACACGGGTATGCTGGCGCGCGGGTTAAAATCGACTTCAACATCGACGATGCAGCCATCAAGCCCGATGACGGCGCACGCATGAACAGTGGCAAGCATTCTTATTCCTTTAAGGTGCAAACATCATCAAAGTATAGCCTTCAATTAAAAAGCCGTCCGAAAACGTTTTCGGACGGCTTTTTCTTATGCTGGTAATGCGGCAATGATTACATCCATTGCTACTTGCAGTGTATCGCTTACAGCGCGGCGACAGCGAACAGGTTTTCACCCGTCCAATCGCTGTATCCGGTATCTGGCGACCACGCACGCAGCCAGAACTTGTAATTTCCATCGGTCAGCGTGATAGGCGACGTAAGTGTACACACACCGCCCGTGCACGCGATGACTTGATCGATATGCTGTTCAAAGACATTGGCTTCAGTATCGTCATTCGTCACCCAAATCTGATACCACGTCGCGCCGTCCGAAGCGTTCCAGACAAAATCAGGCGTCGTATCAGACACGGTTCCGATTGGTGCAGTGACGACTGGCACACTCAGCGGAATACTGACGGTGAACTGGGTCTCGCTCGACCACAGACTGTAACCGCCGGCGGATGTCCATGCCTGCACCCACCAGCTATGCACACCAGCCGTCAGTGTGACGGGCAAACTGGTCGTACATGTGCCAGTATCAATGTCGGTGCAAATAGCGCTCTGGTCGTACCAACCGCTGTACACATAGCTACCGTTCTTGCTCACCCAAATTTGATACCATTCGCCACCGGGCGCAACATCCCAGACGAAATCGGGCTCAGTCTCGGTGCCAATATCACCTATGGGCGCGGTTGGAATCGGCGTCGGCGTAATGGTAACGTTGATGGTGAAGTCGTTTTGACCCGTCCATGAACCGTAACCGACTTCATCGTTGTACGCGCGTACCCACCACTTGAAGACGCCATCGGGGTGTGTGATGCCCGTATCGACTTCGCAAACGCCCGCCGAGCAGATCGCCGCGGTCGGAAATTCGCCCGATGTTATGTAGGTGTCGCCAGGACCTGTCAGCCAGAACTCGTACTTGCTGACGCTGCCGACTTCGTTCCAGCGATATAACGGCGTGTTGTCCGTCGTCGCGCCGAGTGGTTCAATGACCGTCGGTGCGGGCGGGTAAACAGTCGTCAGCGCCGAAGCATCGTTGTTCGACAAATCGATATCGCGGATGCCCGACGACGTGAGGATCGCCCGCGTTTCATACTCACCTGCGTAATCCGACGCGACTGTGAAGACGATATCGATACTGATCGTTGTCGATGGGGCAATAGCGCCCAAATCGCACGTCACCAACTCGCTGGATGCCACATTTGCACACGCTCCAGGCGCGCTGACAAATTGGAGTGCATTGTCATCGTCACTGTCGTTATCGTAGTAGTAATCGAGTAAAACACTCGACGCGGTGGTCTCAGCATCTAAGTTGCTGACTTCGATTGTATGTGTAACTTCCTCACCTGGCGTCGCTTCGGAGGGCGATTGAATGCTGACGCTCAGGTCGAGATCGTCGAAATCTAGCGTTACAACTTCCGCACGACGGAAATTTTCGCCATCCGCCGCCTGTAATTGCGCATCGTTGTGATGATGCAGCAGCAAGATTCCTGGCGGCACTAAATCGAGACCATCATAGGGGTAATACGATTGTTCGTGGAAGTACAAGAATGTGTTACCTGGCACGTCATCAATTGCATTTCCCAGTACGCCCACATCAATCAACGGATAGAACATGTCGAAGTAGATGACATCGCTCACGTCGATGATCGTGCCTGTGGTGGCGGATGCGGTCTCAACATAAAAGTCGAAATCGGTATCGCCAGCTTCAAGGACGCTTGTGCCGCTCGTCGCATCGAAACCGCATGTATTCGCGTAATCAAGCGGCAGATACGGATAGAAGACCAGTTCCGCCACGTTGGTATTGAACAAATAGGTGTTAAAACCAGCGTCCAGTCCATTGACGAATTCGTGTAAACAGCCGCTAAAAGTCGCAGCCGGTGCGATTAATGTCAGATAGCTGTCATCGCTGAAGAAATCACCGGGACCGCCGAACATCGTCACGACCCAGTCGTCTGCGGCGATGCCGAAGCCGTCCTGGTTCGCGTCAATGTAAACCGTCAAATAGACGGCATAAGGGGATGCCCAATCCGCTGCCATCGAAAGACCGAAGCCAACCTGAGTATTGGAAGGGTCTGACCAATACCAATAGTCCGACTGAACACCAACCTGCTCAAGGTCAAGGTATGGAATAGGCAGCGTTGTATCGTTCAATGGATCAGTTGCCATATGACGGAACGCCTGCACCGTCGAAACGATGTCTTCAGGGAAGTTCGTTCCAGAATCGACACCTGTCCCCGATTCATCCAGCGCGAAAGAGGCTAGTGTATAAGCGCTGTCGCCTTCAATCTCAATCGTGCTGCTGTCAGCGCGCATCGATGAGGCAGGACGCGGCGCGGCGTAAAGTGGCACACGCAAAGGCGCGCCTGTGCCCGTCGTCGGCGTCAGCACCAGATAACCGCTTTCTTCCGACATGAAATGCCGCAAGAAAGGCGCGCCAAAGAACACGCTTTCGCGCGTCAGTGAGTCGTCCGAATAGTTGAACGGATCGCCGTCGGCGTAATCAAGCGCGAGTTGGAGCGGCACGACAGCCGTATCGAACGCGCCAACCGTGATCGTACTGACACTCGCTGCAAAACTGGCAATATTGTTGTCATTGACCACATCGATGCTGACATCGTAACTGACAGAAGCCGCACCTTTGTTCCACAACGTGACGCTGCGTGCAATCACGCTGTCTACATTGGGGTCGACTTCGGGGAAACCGAAGCTGACATTGACTGACTGCGGATAATCGGTGTTATACGCGATCACCTGCGAATTGAATGCATCCAGCACATCGATGCGCCCCGCACCCGCGCGCTGCGGTCCGATGCGAATGCCAGATGATTGTGATTGGAAATAAACATCGTTGTTGGCGGTATTCATCACCAACGCCTTGATCTGCCATGGTGACCAACTGGCATAAACCGAGTCGCTCAAGAGAAGCGCGACCAAACCTGCCACATGGGGCGCAGCGCCCGATGTCCCACCAAAGCTGCTCGTTCCATTTCCAGAACCGCTCGAAGGCGCAGTCAGGAAGTAATCGCCCGGTGCCGCAACGTCCGGTTTCAAGCCGTACTCGAAATAGCCGAGCGGACCACGCGAACTGAATTCCGAGATCACGTCGTTCAGGTCTGGCGTATAGATCGGCACGTCAGGCTTAATTTCAAGCTCGATCACGCCGATGTTGGCGACAATTGAGTCACCGACGCTCTGTTGAATTGAATAGCACGGGATGTAAAACGTGAAAGAACTGCACGCGAGTGCGATGAACACGTTTGGCACATTGTTGGCGATAACCAACGCTACTGGTCGGTTTGGCGCGGTTTCTGCCGCTTGATGAATGGCATTCGAGCCGCAGTTTCCTGTCCAGTACAAGAATGCGATACGATTCACTGGGAAGCTCGCCCAGTCACTCGCCTGGCAACCATCTTCCGTCACATATGTCACGCGTCTTGGTGCGACCGTTGACAGCGCCGGACTGTTGGTGACACTTGCAGGATAGTTACCGTTCGCCGCCACATGCAGGGTAATCGTCGCGTCGAAAGCGCCATCGAAGGTCGATGCGACCGAAATCGCCGCGGACGCGGTCGATGGACTGCCCAATACGTAGAATGAATCGCCTTCATTACCTGCTGATGCCACGACCACCGTGCCCGCGAGCGCGGCATTATCGGTGACAACTTCATATGGATCGAGCGGCGACACGCCGAGAAACAAGCCATATGGCGCGCCGAGCGACATATTGACGATATCTGACTGTACACCGCCCGTATATACACCGCTCACCGAGTCGTCGATAGCATCAATAATTTGCACGTCGGATGTGAAGCCATTGCAGCCAAAAATACGCATTGCGACGAGTTTAGCATCGGGTGCCATGCCGGGACCAAGTTCAAGCGTTGTATAATCCACGCTGTTGTAAGGACCACCATAATTCGTCCCCGCGTCGGTGATGCCTTCACCCGCGATCAAACCTGCCACTGACGTCCCGTGACCGCCGCCTAATGCTTCGGCGCAGTCAATGGGGTCGTCGTCTGGAAGCGGTGTGTTATCGCCCACGAACGCATCACCCACATAGTCGTAACCGCCAATGACCTTGTCCGTCGGCGCACCGAAGTTCGGCTCGCCATCTGCCACCGTTTCGCGGTCAGAAGCAAGGGTTGTGAAGCTGCCATCACCACCGAGCGCAACATGTGTGTAGTCGATACCCGAATCGAGAACCGATACGACCACGCCAGCACCTGTTGTTTCCAGCCCACTTGGGATCAACCCCGCCCATGCCTGCGGCGCGCCCACAGTCGGCACGCTGTTGCTATCCAGCCGATTGTACAGACGTACCGGATATACGGCTTTGACGTTCGGCAACGCGCGAAGTTGGGCAATTGAATCGACCGACACTGCTACCGAAATACTGTTCATAACGGTATCGGTGCGACCGATGACATCTGCCGCAATTCCAGCACTGCTGATGTTTGCCATCAGGACGTTTTGTGCATTTTCGACGGTCACACGTTGCGTATCTGCGAGCGCATTAGCAGCGATTTCGGCACTTTCGCCGCCCGCCTGTGCAAAAATGACCGCCGCTGGGGTATCATAAAGCTCAATGATGACCAACGTGCGACCATCCGTTAAAGTCGTAGCGAATTCAGGCACGAATGCGTTGATATTTTCGCCTGTCGCGGCATTCGCGTTCAGAGTACCAACACCCGGCAGCGATCTAGTCTGCTGTCCGCGCAGAGCGTTTAGTTGATCTTGCGTGGGGCGATTAGGCGTTCCGTCAGCACGAGCATCCTGTGCCAGTGCCGAAAATCCGCCGATGCTCAAAAGCATGGTGAGCGCACCCATCAAGAATAATAAACGCAATCTTCTTAAAGTTTGTGCCATGTACGTAGACTCCTTTAATCATGATGTGCCACAATTAGCGTTATTAGATCGTAGTTTCGCTCGAAACGAAGCGGCTATTACAAACAAACTTCTACGACCAACCCATGCTAGAAGTATACAAACCGTAAACGAAAATTGCACAATCTTTAATACGCGCTTGGTTATTTAATAAAGGATGTGATGAGATGTTCACTGAAGACGCGCGAAATTTTCTCAAGAAACCGTTGACAGCACGCTTATCGACACACAGTGCCAACGGCTATCCACATACGGTTCCGGTGTGGTTTATGCTCGAAAATGACGACATCATCTTTATCGCCGAACGGCGCACACGTAAAATCAAAAATATCGCGCTGAATCCCAAAGGCGCGGTTGCCATCGGTGGCGATCCTGGCGATGAGGCAGGGTATCTCATTCAAGGTGAGCTTACCGTCGAAGAAGACCCCGATTTTGCATGGATGAAACGCATGACACGCTTTTACGAAGCGCCAGAAAAAGCCGAGCATGACATCACGACATGGTTGGAATTCGACATGGTCATTATTCGCTTAAAACCTGTTCATATTATCAAGGTACTTTGAACGTGATGCCAACAAAATCCGGTTCACAGCCGCTGGCTGACCGCATCCGCCCAACCTCACTCGATGAGTTTGTCGGGCAAAAACATCTCGTCGGCGTTGGCAAGCCGCTGTATCAGGTCATTCACCAGAATAAAGTCCGTTCGATGCTGTTCTGGGGCCCCCCTGGCGTTGGAAAAACGACATTAGCACGGTTGATCGCCGTTGGAACAGGACGCGCGTTTTACGAACTCTCGGCGGTGAGCGCAGGCAAAGACGATCTGCGCGCGATTATCGAACGCGCCCGCCGCGAAAGTGGCTATCGCGACCCGAACGCCGCGCCCGATTTATTCAGCTTGATCGAACAATCACAGGCTCAAAAGCCGCCCGCGCCAATCTTGTTTCTCGATGAAATTCATCGCTTCAACAAAGCCCAGCAAGATTTTCTGCTGCCGTATGTCGAAGATGGCACGATTGTTTTGATCGGCGCGACCACCGAAAATCCCAGCTTTGAAGTTATTTCAGCGCTGTTGTCGCGCTCTCAGGTATTTTTGCTCGAATCGCTGTCGGTCGATGAGATCAAGCAAATCGTCGCGCACGGCGCACACGTATTAAACGTATCGCTCGATGACACTGCGCTCGATTTTCTTGCACAGTATGCCAACGGAGACGCGCGCCTTTCACTCAATCTGCTCGAAACCGCCGCCGAACTGTACGCAACAAACGACGATGCACACACGCTTGCGCTCGAACAGTTACGCGAAACGCTGCAATCCAAGCATTTGCGTTATGACAAACAGGCGGACGAGCATTACAACACGATCAGCGCGTTCATCAAATCGATGCGCGCGTCGAACATCGATGCGGCGCTGTATTATCTGGCACGCATGGTCGATGCGGGCGAAGACCCCAAGTTCATCGCGCGCCGTATCGTCATTTTCGCCAGCGAGGACATCGGACTGGCGGACTCGAACGCGCTGACGATTGCGAACGATGTGTTTCGCGCCGTCGAAATCATTGGGTATCCCGAATGCGTGTGGAATCTGTCACACGGCGTCATTTACATGGCGAATGCGCCCAAATCACGCGCGACCGAAGCGATTTACGCCGCGCTTGATGATGTCAAACAAACCGGCAACTTGTCGATTCCGCTCAAGCTGCGAAACGCACCGACCAAATTAATGAAAGACCTCGGCTATGGGCGCGATGACAGCCCCAGCGATGACAATTTGCTGCCAGATACGTTGAAAGGCAAACACTACTACAAATAATTTATGGCGTCGCCGTCGCTGCCAACTGGAAACTATTTTGCTGGCTGAAAACACCCGGATCGAGTTGAAATGTCGCTACAACACTGAAGTCATCGATGATGAAACGTCGGCGCTCCATGACCACGCTCGACGCATCGCCCGACCCAAAACGGATGTTGGCGATGATTTCGCCATCATCTGCGCCCTTGAGTAATGTGATGCGCGTATTTTCCAGGGTGGCACGTACCTGGTCGTTGGCATACGCCGCGCTGTAAATCGTATAAGTCGATTCGCTGGTGTAACACAAGTTGCCTTGTGGTGGGCAGTAACTTGTGTACGTCATCGTCAGCGTACTGTCGGCTGCGCGCGTCAGCGTGACCGCGCTCAATGATGCTGATATATCAGTGCTGACCGCCGCCCATGAGCCAAGAAAATAGCCGATCTCCGCGTCGAGCGTCGCCGTCGCGTTCGTGTTTGCGGCAGCCGTCGCGGTTTCAACCGCTTGTGCCGTCGCGGCGATGTGTGTCGCTGTGATCAAACCAGTGTCCAATGTCGCATCAATCGCATCCGCCGTCATGGTTTGATTTGCCATTGCGACAACGGTTGCATTTGATGCACTCAATGGGGTTGTCGTCAATTCGGCTTGGTTCATGCCTGTCGAACGCACACTAGCGATCAAAATCACACTCACTATCAAGCCCACAGCCACCAACGCCGCGCCCCAAACCAACGATGGCTGACGTTTCGGTTTTGTCGTCAGTGCGCCGCGCGCGATCATTTCGCGTTCGTGTTCACGCAGTCGTGCGATCAAGCGGCGCATATCGTCTTCAAAATACGGATTATTACGGACTTGTGCCGCGTTTAAGTTCGTCAGATTGCGGATGGTTTCGGGCAGTCGCGCCGCTGACGGAAACTGACCATCGTTGACCAGTACAGGAATGACCAACGTCTTGGTGCGATCGCTCAAACCCGCTTCAATTTCGAGACGCACGCTATCGTTTGGATTCTCCAGACGCCGCCGCGTTTCGCCGCTTCCGTCATCGGTTTCTGTGATGTTCAGCCATTGTTGACCGATGACAGCGATTAAAACATCACAGTCGCCAACCTGCTGGCGGATCGCCTCACGAAAATCATCGCCAGCGCGGATTCCGTACACATCCTGAAACACCTTATCCTTGCCAAAGGCTTCGCTCAACCATTCGTAGATGCGGTCGGTGATCGCCTGACTATCGACCCGTCGATACGAGATAAAGATTCGCATAGCGTTCTCGCTTTCGCTTAAAAGTTGGCGTCAGTCAAATAAAATTGGCGCAGTTCGCGCGTCGCATCTTTTTGTTCCTGGCTGAGCAAAGACCAAAACACATCCGCTGATACCACCCGCCCTGTCCCAGCATCGGCGTAGCGGCGCAGCCAATCGAAGAACGGATCTGTCCCCATCACCTCGCGGAAATCGTGCAGCATATGCGCGCCGCGTAAATACACCGCGTTGATATACTGGCGAATCGTCAGGAAGCTGTAGACAGGGCTATCGACTTGACCGACTACGCTTCCCGTCCCGACGAACGAATCGACCCGGAAACTCCACCACCAATCTTTGAGTGCTGGATAGTATTCCTCGAAGAAAATATACTCGCTGTAGGTTGCCAGCGCTTCATCCAACCAGGGGGTGAGCGCTTGATCGTTGCCGACACGCGCGTACCACCATTGATGCGCGACTTCGTGCACGGTAATGATTGTCAGATACGACGCTGGATCGCCGGTGAATGTGCGGAACCAATCGCGCCCGACAAAGACCATGCCGCTAAACTCCATGCCATCCGCGAAATCGCCTTCGACGATGACGAAACGCTCGTACGGATACGCACCGAACAAATCGGCGTACATCGCCAACGAGCGCGCCGCGACCAAAAGCGCATGACCCGCCGCATCGACGCCATCGGTTTGGGTTGCGGCGTCGCTGAACGAATACAGTTCGACTCTAACGCCGTTGGTCGCTTCTTGCAGTGTCACATTAAAATCGTCACTCAAACTCGCGGCGAACTCGCGCGAGTCGTTCAGCGTATAGCGCCACACCGCCGTATCTTCACGGTTCAAATTACCGGGTGCGGCGACAGCCAGATTACCTGGCGCGTTGTTTACACGCAGCGTCACATCCCAATCCGCCGATTCGGTGACGATTTGTTCGCCAATCGAGATTGCATCGTGCGAAATCCAGTCATCGCCGCGCCGCACGGCAACCGTCGCCAACCAATGACCGAGATTGGTCTGGCGCACCGTATAGCCGAAATAGCCGTTGTACGCATTTATGCCTGTACCAACAGGCGGAATCGCTAAACGATACGCGAGATCGACCTGTAACGCGCACCCCGGCAAAATCGGCGCTGTCAGCTCGACACTCAAGCGTCGACCGGTTAGCTCATACGCAGAGGCGCTTACATCACCATTCGCAGCGTCCACATTCTGCGCGGCAACATCGTTCATCGTGACAATTTCTGACCAGCGATTGACCTCTATATTCAGGACGACATCATTAAGCGGCATACTTTCGCGGTTGACAAGCGTGACCTGCTGCTGCACGGCAACGGTTTTCGCCTGATAATCGACCTCTGCGATCACACGATGTGCGGCATTGGGCTGTACACCCGCCGCTGGACACGGTGAACTCGGCGTATTGGTCGGTGGGATAGTTTCAGCAGTGTTGGTCTCACTGGTTTGCACCGGAACTGGTTGCAGCGTGCGCGCTCCGCCTGTGTCGAGTGTTGGCACAGCCGTGCGCGCTAACGTCGGCACGGGCGATGCTTGCGCCAGTGCCACGCGGATCGTCGTTGCGGTCGGCAGAATGGCGTCAGCAGTTTGAAAGCTGCACCCGAAAAGCGACAATAATATCAAGCAGATTAGGATCAGGTTTGCGGCGTGTCTCAAAACGATTCTCACCAATAACTCGTATACGCTGTGTCAAACAAAAAACATGATATACCATGCTCACAGGTTCCATTGTAACCATTCCCGTGAGAATCACGAACCGCCAGCGCGCGCGCAACCCTTTGCAGATATTTGTGTTATTTTCATATGCTACTCATTTATCTGAGTTTTTGGAGGTTTTACCCTTGAGCCAGTCGCAAAGTCCGCCCCTTCCGACCCAAATTCGCGGGTTGATTCGCCTTACCCGCTGGAAAGAGTTCGTGCCATTCGTGCTGCCGCTCACTTTATGCGGTGCGCTGCTCGCTGCCCGCCCGAACAATGAACTGCTCGATTGGCGCTTGATCGCCGTCGGCATCGCCAATGTATTAGCAGTGGCGTACGCGTTCATGATCAACGATATCGAAGACGCGCCAGACGACGCCCGCGACCCCGACCGGGCCGCACGCAACCCAATCACGACGGGCGAAATCAGTTCGCGCTTTGGTTACGCTGCCTGCCGTCTGGTGGCAGCCGTAACGTTGCTCGCGTATGCACTTTGCGGCATCGAAGTCTTTTTGATCGGACTCGTTACACTGCTGCTGTCACATTTATACTCTTGGCGCCTGGTTCGGCTCAAAGCGTATCCGATCACGGATGTTTTATCGCACTCACTGATGTTGAGCGGGCTGCTGCTGCTGACAGGCTACTTTGTATACGACAATTCACCGGGCATCGTCTGGTTTATAGCGATTGGCGTTTCGCTGTTCTCGGCATACGGGCAGCTTTACAACCAACTACGCGATTACGATATGGATAAAGCCGCTGGTCTGCACAACACTGCCATCTTGATCGGTGAACGAAATACCAAGTACATCATGTATGGTGCGATTGGGCTGGGCGTTGCGTGTCTGCTAATCAGCGTTTTGGGCGGCGCGTTCCCAGTATGGTTGGGGTTGGTGCTGCTCGCAAGTATCGGCGTCGTCGCCGTTTTTCGCCCAAAAACGGATATGCGCGGCGGCGCGGCAGTCGATATCAGCGGGTCGATTCAGGTTCAGTTCATCATGGCGATGAATATCGTCGTCGTCGCGTGGCTGTTCGAACAGATTGCGCGGCAGTTGTCGGTTATCTAAACCGTGTCACTTCGGTTACAATACATCGTCGATGGGCGGACTAATATCACCGCCCCGCCGACGATGTTAGGGACAAACCTGTAACCGTATGAACCTCAGTGACTTTCACAACATTCTCTTTAACGCCCACATTCTGTATTCGGTCGTGCTCGGTTTGTGGAGCGCGTCACTCGCGCTTCGCAGCCAGTCGATTTCCGGCAATTTCTGGGGCGCGGTCGCCACGATCACGATTATGGCGGGCGCGGTGCTGCTTGTCGGCGTCATCATGCTCGCGCAAGGCTTGCAGCCACCCCGCTTGACGCTGTATTTGCTGTATATGAGCTGGTTGATCGTCATTATGCCGGGCGTGTTCAGCCTGTTACGTGGGCGCGACGACCGCAATGCGGCGATCGCGTTTTCCATTCTCAGTTTCTTCAATGTCACGGTTTCAATCAGCATGTTGCAGCGCGGCGTCATCGGACCGTGGATACTGCCTTCATGAAATTGCGCTTTTGCGCCGCCGCATTATGTTTATTTCTGTGCGCGACGGGTTGTTCGGATTCACCGACGCCCCTGCCAATCAACGCGCCCGCAACTGAAACACAAACGCCATCTCCGATATTGACGACAACCCCCATGCCGATGTTTTTGACATTGGCAATTAATCCGCGCGTGCCGCCGTTCGATGACGCACAGCTACCAACTTTATACACGCTTTTGACCGACACCGACAATCGTCTTGTTCAACGGGAACGCATAGCGAGCGCCGGATACCCTGACGGATTCGCGGTGGTCATCGCAGTTGTGGATATGACCGACCCGGCAGTGGCGACTTTTGCGACACGATTGGCGACCATACCAATCGCCGTGACCTTCGAACAGGTAGCCAACCCACAGGCGCGCCAGATGTTCATCGATGGCTACGTCCATGCAGTGATTTTCGCGTGGAATGACCAAAGCATATACGATGGCTGGGACGGGTTGGCGGATGATGGCATGATATTCGATTTCACGGCACTCTCACAGGGAACTTGATGTCGAACCACGGCATCACGACCGCGTATGTCGCCGACATATTGGGCGACACCGTCGCTGGGCTGATTAAACTCATTGTCGATCACGCGGTTCAGCACGATATAACCCTGTACATGGTCGGCGGCGGCGTGCGCGACTTACTGCTCAGCCGCCGCACACTGGATATCGATTTTATGATCGATTCAGCGCAAGAAGGTGAGGCGATCCGCTTTGCGGAGACGTTGCGAGCGCGCTTCGGTGGCGATGTGACAGTCTTCAAGCCGTTTGGCACAGCAAAATGGAGACTCGATCAAAGCACTGGTGATTCGCTCGGATTAACGTTGAGAGACTTACCCGATCACGTTGATTTTTCCGCCGCGCGAGGCGAAACTTACACGCATCCAGGTGCGCTTCCGACGATCTTTCGTGCTGACCTCAAGACCGATCTCGCACGCCGCGATTTTACCATCAATACACTGGCGATACAGTTGACCCGCAACGATACAAGCGAATCGTATCCTGTTATCGATCTCTTTGACGGCGTACGCGATTTGAACGACGGTGTGATCCGTGTTTTGCACGACATCAGCTTCACTGATGACCCCACACGGATTTTTCGCGCTGCGCGCTTTGAACATCGTTTTGGTTTCCAACTCGAATCACATACCGCCAATTTGATGAGCGCCGCCGTCCCCATCATAAAGCGGGTTACTGGCGAGCGATTGCGTAATGAGATCATGCTGTTGCTAAAAGAGCACGAACCCGAACGCGCACTGCTCAAATTGAACGAGCGCGGTGTTTTACACGCGATTCATCCAGCATTGATAGTTACCGAGCGCATCGTACCCGTCTTTGAGAAGATTCGGACGCTGTATCCCGACAAACGTCCAGTATGGGCAGTTCCAGGCATGTCAGTAGACGATCTCTATTTGCACCTCATGGCGGCATATATCGACCTAAAGGCGCTGCCGGACATATGCACGCGCCTGTTGATTCCCAAAAGTACCAGCGAGTCGCTCATTGATACTGCACAAATTGTTCAGAATCCGGGCTTACTCAGTGACTTAGACGCGCAGCCCAGTCAAATCACCGCCGACATGGAAAAAAAGTTGCTCGATGTACACAACAGCGCGTCATTTTGGGCGGCGTGGCTGTGCCTTTCTGATGACCACGCAAAAAATAACCTTGCCCAGTTTGCGTCGTCGTGGAGGTATACGCGCCCTAGCACAACGGGAGAAACACTCAAACAATTGGGCTTGAAACCCGGCAAGTGTTACGGAATCATTCTCAATCGCTTACGTGCGGCGCGGTTGGATGGTGAAGTGAAGACCGATAATGAAGAACACATGCTGATCGAGTGGTTGATCGAAAAAGAGATTTGTCGTGACCACAATTGAACCCGTTCCATCGATGTCTGTGCAGTTGGATATTTCTTTTCGATTGGCGCGCGCCGACGATTTGCCTAAACTCGAATGGTATGGGCAGTACACGCATTTTCGAGAAGTTTTTCGGCGCACGTACCGTGAACAAGTTAACGGCACACGCCTGATGCTCATTGCAGATTGCAATCATTTTCCAATTGCACAGCTTTTTATGCAGGTTGGTGCCAAGAAGCAAAAACGTACCTATTTTTACTCGTTTCGAGTCATGGAGCATTTTCGTGGACAAGGCATCGGCTCACGCTTGCTCGAAGAAGCTGAAACGATTGCACTGGCATATGGGTATCATGGCGCGACGATTGCCGCCGCCAAAAATAACCTGCGCGCCCGTGATTTATACCAGCGTTTAGGCTATCGAATCGTTTCTGAAGACGAGGGGCGCTGGAGCTATAATGATCATGAAGGACGCACGCGCCATGTTCATGAACCATGTTGGGTCTTGGAAAAACGTCTGACTATGCGTTAGAATGCTTGATCATTACATATTTTTGCGACGACGTTATGTAAAATACATCGTCGTTTTGTCCTATCATCGTCCAGTTACATAGAAGGATTTTGTTATGGCGATTGAACATAGTGTAGCCGTCCGGGTCATGCGTTGGACTGGCGGTCAACACCCAACGCTTTCCTCTATCACCCGCCAGATGCAAAAAGAAAATCTACGTCCCTATTTCTGGGAAAACGCGCCAAATTATCGTTATGGCGTGCGCAGTCATGGGTATTCCAAAGTCTTATACGTCGTCGAAGGCATCGTCGAATTAAGCTTCCCCGATACCAATACGCGCGTCAAACTGCGTGCTGGCGACCGTATCGAAATCCCTGCCAGCATCCGCTACGGCACGATTATCGGCAGCACGGGCGGTAAATGCGTCGAAGCTGCGCTCGGCAGTCGGTAATTTATTACCCGCCGCATGGAATTTATTCAGCACATTCAACAGATTCCAAGTCTTAACGCTCGTCATTGGGGATTCGTCATCAATGGTGCGGTGCGTCACCCACTTCTGTTGGACGCCGCCGATATACGCGCGTTCCCGTCAATAAATATTCCCGCCGCGCTGATATGTGCGCATCAACCGGATAAATACGCGCCCGATGATCCACTCGCGTACAATGCGACATGGACAGGCGTACCGCTTTCTACATTACTCTCCGAAATCGAAATCGACTCTACTGTCATCGGCGCGACCCTGTACGCCGCCGATGGTTATACGTGTAATTTGTCACTCACCCATTTGCAAAACGCCTTGCTGGTCTACAAAATGAACGAGCAGCCGCTCACGCCCGAACACGGCTATCCAGCGCGGATCGTCGTCCCCGGCTTATACGGCTACAAAATGCCCAAGTGGATCGAACGGATCGAACTGTCGGCGTTGCCCCACATCGGCTTTTGGGAGGCGCGTGGATTTGAGGGCGAGGGCATAGCACAGGCAGCCGCTTGGATCACCATGCCGCAAAAAAATCAGGTGTTTGCCGTCGGTCAACCAATCAACATCATGTGGTCTTGGTTCGTACGCGAGGGAAGCCTTCCGATACCCCGACCAAAGCTATACGTTAACGGGGTGTGGATCGATTATGCGACATATGGGCGACAACGCCCGAACCAGTTGACAAATCAAACCGCTATCTGGACGCCGCCAGTGCCTGGTGATTATGCACTCACCGTGCGTATTCTGGATCGTGATAGTACTACCATTGTCGTCCATGTTCGCTGAGAAATTCATGCTCACACGCCGCCAGTTTCTTCAAGTGTTGGGGATTACGACCGCGGCTTCGACGCTGGGATTGATGACCGCGCTCGATTTGTCCGTTCCCATCGACCCGTTTATCCCTCCAACCGGTGATTTACTGGCGCGTACACTCGTGCGTAAGCGCACTCACCTAACGGATAGGGTCGCGCCGATACTAGAAACAACGGACCGACAGATTCGTACTTGGGAAGGCTGGATACACCGCGGACACATCCAGCCAATTCTCGCATTGGATTATCACCCGCCAACGACATTCTATACAGAGCATCACAGCGTCTCAGGATGGGTAAACGTCGCCGCACCTTCTGCCGCCGTTTGGCAAAGCGCGAGCGCGTTGAGTGTGCTGCTTACAACCATCGGACATGGCGGCATCATGCATGTGATCGATAGATTACCGCCACAAAACGCCGACTCCCCCGCTTGGATCGCGCTGGCAACTGCCGACGGCGATTTACTTGGTTGGTCACAGGCGCATTTATGGCGCGCCGCGCATGACCATACGCCAATCGCCAACAATCGCTATGCTGCCATCGACCGGGAAGCGCGGAGCATCACCGCTTATCAAGATGACCAAGCGGTTTTTTCCGCGCCCATCTCCATTCATGGAACACTGCACGCATCGATGCTGACGATTGACGCACATCGGCTCGGCGCAAGCATCATTCATAACAACCAGCAATTTTATGGTGTTGCTCATACGCTGGCATTCGGTGAACAACCGACGCAGGTCATCGGTGGCGCATGGTGGCATAATCGGTTTGGCACCAACACTAAGGTGCAGGGTCATGCCGTGCAAACAACCATCCACGCGGCGCGCGCGTTGTATACGTTCTTGCCGGATGGCGCTGAACTGCACATCGTGTAATATCCGCGTAATCTAGTTCGTCTACAATCTTTACGAAAACGTCGTTCCGTAGAGGCGACCCGGTGTGTCGCTGCAAAAGGATTATGAGGTGGAAATCAATGTATGGGTCGCGTTCATTGCGGGGTTGGCATCGTTTTTGTCGCCTTGCGTGCTGCCGCTCGTCCCGGCATATATCGCCTACATGGGCGGACGCGCGACACACACCGCCGCCGCGCAAGCCGACTCGCCTACGATTACCCGTCGTATATCCGTCTTCACACATGGCATCGCGTTCGTCGCCGGCTTTACATTCGTCTTCGTTGTCATCGGACTGCTTTCGACGGCGTTTATTCAGCAAGTCGGCGGACAAAATATCGCGTTCGTCCGTGACGTGCTTGCGCGTGTCGGCGGCGTGACGATTATTTTCTTCGGACTTCATTTCACTGGCGTGCTGCAACGCGCGTTTACCCTGCTGCTTACGCGTCCAACATTGATGAGCAGTATGTTATTTACGCTCGCTTTTGCGCTAGCGGCGACGCTCTTGATCGTGTGGGCGTTTATAGATTTGCTCTTAGCACTGCCGATTATTGGTATGTTGTGGTTGTGGTTGTTTTTGAGCAGCGCGTTTATACAGCCGAACGTTTTCTGGACGCGCACGATCAACAGTGTGCAAAACGCGCTGTACAGCGATACGCGCCGTCAACTGACCGCGCAGGGTAAACAGAATTATCTGACATCGGCGTTTATGGGTGTGGTTTTTGCCGCAGGGTGGACGCCGTGCATCGGACCGATTTACGGCAGTATTCTCAATCTGGCATGGGGCGGCGCGGAAATCGAACGTGCTGGCTCCTTGATGATTGCTTACTCGCTTGGGCTAGGCGTGCCCTTCCTGCTCGCAGCACTGCTTATGGAACAAGCGACGGCAATTCTGCGTCGGCTCAGCCGTCATGTTCACACGATTGAACGGTTCGCAGGCGTATTTTTGATCGCAATCGGCATTTTGGTTGCCAGTGGACAACTGCAAACGCTGAGCGTGAGTCTGAATGGACAGTTTGCAGATATTTCGTACCAGATCGAAGACTGCGCATCGCAGCTCAGCAGTGGACAAATCGCACTCGGTGAGTTTTTCCCGTGTGTCAATACGCTTGAAACCGTCGATGAAGCCACAACCTAACCGTTTGATCCGATCGATCATCGCGCTTGCGTGTTTCGTCGCAGCGCTGTGGGTCGTCAACGCGGCGGGGTTGCCGTCACGGGCGCTATACACGGGGCAAATCAACCCCGACGGCAGTGCAACGGCGCCGGAAGTGGACGCGACTGCGCCGAACTTCACGACGTTGACCTTGTACGGGGATGCGTTTGAACTGAGCTCGACCCGCGGCTCACCCGTCATTCTCAATTTTTGGGCGACGTGGTGTGCGCCGTGTGCAATCGAAATGCCTGAACTGCAAGCCTTCCACGAACGTTACCCCGATGTGCGCCTGATCGGTATCAATCTAAGCGAATCGCGTTCGGTAATCGCAGCATGGGTGACACGCGGCGGCTACACGTTTGACATCGCGCTCGATCCTTCTGGTGAAATCGCCCGACTTTACGCCTTGCGTGGTCAACCGACGACGATTATCCTCTCTCCAGGCGGCGTCATCCTGCAAATCATATACGGCGCGACCACCCGTGCCGCCCTAGAAGGTGCGCTCGCCCCGTTTTTGGGATAACCGCATGACTACAAACCCGTCACCCGACTCGAATCGGGCGCTGGCGCGCAGCATCAACCGCTCTACGCTGCGTTTTAGCCGCAACTGGCTCAAGATAGCGCTGGTCGTTTTAGGACTCTATTCGACGCTGCCGATCATTACACCCATCCTGATGAAAATCGGTCTCGAAGCACCCGCGCGCGCGCTGTATACGATCTATAGTCCGTTTTGTCATCAATTTGCCTTCCGGTCGTTGTTCTTGTTTGGCGAACAACCCGCCTACCCTCGCGCCGTCTCCAATTCCACGCTCCCAGATTATGAACCTTATGCCGCCGCTGATCCGTCGTTTCAAGCAGCGTATGCGTATTGGTACGAATTTTACCGAGATCAACCGCTGACCGCCCCAATCACCGAAACCGAACTGCTCACCTTCACGCCCTGGTTGCAATTTGCATCACGCGATTTCGTTGGCAACGAACAAATGGGCTATAAAACTGCATTGTGCGCGCGCGATGTCGGCATTTATCTGGCGCTGTTTGCCGGCGGCTTGATCTACAGCATCCCGGCAGTACGCCGTCGTTTGCGTCCGGTGCCGCTCTTATTGTATGGACTATTAGGCATTACGCCGATTGGTATCGACGGGTTTAGCCAACTACTCGGTTATCCACCGTTTAATTTGTGGGAAGCACGCGAAACCACGCCGATTTTTCGTATTTTGACCGGTGTTATTTTTGGCTTGATGACGGCATGGCTGATGTATCCTCATTTTGAGGCAGCGATGCACGACACACGCGCACAAATCGAAGCCAAATTCGCGCGGGCTGGCTTGAAGATTTAGCAAACTTAGCGACTCGCTGGATGATGTGAATTGCAGTGAGTTCCAGTCCTGCCGCCACCAGGAAAACAAAAAGTCCCCTCTTTCAAGGGGACTTTTTGTTAACCGAGTCACACAGTTTCGCTCATTAACACGGGGGTTGTAGCTCACCACCGCATTCCGGCAGTGGCGTAAGCGTACGGGTTGCCGTTGCCGTGCGCGTGTTCGTGAGCGTCGACGTCGGCGCAATCGTATTTGTAGCTGTCGCCGTACTCGTCGCCGTAATCGTCGGCGTAATCGGGGTATTCGTCGGCGTTATTGTCGGCGTAATCGGTGTGTTCGTCGGCGTAATCGGTGTGTTCGTCCGCGTATTTGTCGGCGTTGCCGTCGGCGTAATCGGTGTGTTGGTCGCCGTATTCGTGCGCGTTGCCGTATTCGTGCGCGTTGCCGTTGGCGTAATCGGTGTGTTCGTCGGCGTAATCGTTGGCGTATTCGTCGGCGTAATCGGTGTGTTCGTCGGCGTAATCGTTGGCGTATTCGTCGGCGTAATCGGTGTGTTCGTCGGCGTAATCGTGCGCGTTGCCGTATTCGTGCGCGTTGCCGTTGGCGTAATCGGTGTGTTCGTCGGCGTAATCGTTGGCGTATTCGTCGGCGTAATCGGTGTGTTCGTCGGCGTAATCGTTGGCGTATTCGTCGGCGTCGGTGTCGGCGTAATCGTTGGCGTATTCGTCCGCGTCGGTGTCGGCGTAATCGTCGGTGTAGGCGTAATCGTTGGCGTATTCGTCGGTGTGAATGTATTCGTCGCGGTCGGCGTTGGCGTCGGAGTCAAGCAGCTCTCTTGCACTACCTGAGTGACCAATCCGGTGTAGGCGAGCGCGGTCGTGTTATACAACCGATCCGAAATCGGTGTGTAGAATGTGATATCCAGAGAACCCAAATCGATACCCACGTTGTAGATGAGCACGCCAGCAGCACGCGCCGCATTGCTCGAAGCGATCATCGCGTTTCGGTAGGCGTCTGTACTCGGGCGATCACCAATGAGATTGATGATTATACGCACGACGGAACGCGGACTACCGTTAAACTGGGCGACCGCCGAGTCGACTGCGGGAGCAGGATTACGATTTCCGCTGGTTGGATCATCGATTTGGGTGTTGATGACATTGTAAATCGATGTCGCGTTTCCGCTCAGCGCCAGTTCCAAATCGTTCGTCGTACCACGGTAACGGATGATGCCCACCCGCGTATCGGTGATTCCAATTGTGTATGACGCCACCGCATCAAGCATGAAATTCTTCTGCGCGGTGAAATCACTCGGATTACCCGCTAAGCCAATCGCATCCGAGTTATCAAGGATAAACATAATATCCACGTCGGTCGGGCAAATCGGTGTACGCGTCGCTGTCGGCGTACGCGTCGCGGTCGCGGTCGGCGTACGCGTCGCGGTAGCGGTATTGGTCGCGGTCGCAGTCGCGGTATTGGTCGCGGTCGCAGTGGCAGTCGCAGTCGGTGTCGCGCTGGCGAAGATACCCGTCGGCGAACCTGTTGTAATACTGCACGCGGGAACCGCTACACTGATCGTCGACCCACCCGGAGCGCCGCCTGTGGCAATCGTCGGGTTTGCATAACCCCCGAACACGACGTACATATACTCCGAAACACCAGGGTCAATCGCATAAACCAGTAAGCGCGTACCGACGGTCGCACTATTGGTCGGCGATGTCGTATTGCCCGTACTCGCCTGCCAGAATTTAGTCGATCCAGCGGCTGTCGAAGGACCTGTACCGCCGAACCAAACTTCCGTGATTGAACGCCCTGCGCTCGCTGCCCATACGATATTGAAGTTCTGAATCGTAATTGGCACTTCGAGCAAGTTCGTCGTCAACACGCGGGCGTGAGTGCTGCCCGGCGTCGCCTGCGCGAATGCATAGGGCGGAACTGTCGTGCAATCTGGGATTGGCGTGCTAGGTGGCGTATATGTGAGCGGAATTTCGCAGTCAGTGGTGCTCAGTGGATCATCGAAGCGCAGCGTGATCGCTGTCACATACGGTTGCATATCCAATGGGCTATCATCATACACGAATGTAAATTTGTTCTGACCCGTGGTGATGAACACGCTGCCAGTACCGTTGAAGTCACCATCTGCACCAGTCGGACCGACGATGGTATTGGGTGCCACATCAGGACCGACCCACACCTGACCGGTGACAGCGGGTGGTGATGAGATATCAGTGGTCAAACGCATTTCGGTCAAATTTGTACTGGGGAAGAATGACGGGATCGTCCAATTGATTTGCGCGCCTGTGACCGATGTCGGAATACCATATGTGTAATTGATATTGACATCAATCTGCGATGTGGATAAGAACGTCGTCCCCGACACAGTGATCGACGCGCACGTAAAGGCAGGCGTCGCTGTGCGCGTCGCTGTATTTGTGCGCGACGCCGTTGGGGTCAATGTCGCCAAGCCTGTCGCCGTCGCGGTGTTGGTGGGTGAACCGCCAAGCAGCGGATTCGTGGCTGTTGCGGTGGCGGTCAACGTATTCGTTGATGTAGGCGTGAACGCGTTCGTGGCGGTATTGGTCGCAGTATTGGTCGGGTTGATAATCGCCGTTGCAGCGAGCGGCAGTGCACCCACTAACGGCGCGGCGCGCGGACTGCGGAACGCTTCGTTGATGGCGGTGCGGCGCGCTTGCAGACGTATAAACGGACCCAAACCCAGCGGCGTGACCAGCGGGTGATTGAAAGTGACAACCACATTGACTGTGTCGCCCGGACCGCCTGCGTCCAACCACGGAATACCGTCATCCTGACCGCCGGGACCCAGGTTACGATAGTTCATATCGGCGGTGTCAACATCGAGATTACACATGGGTGCGAGTGTATTATTTGCGCTCGCTTCCCACACAGTCTGATACCTCGGCACAGCGCTATTATCGCGGGTACGCGAGCTGCACATCATCACATCGAAGAAGCCAGGCTCATCCCACCCGCGCAGCGCGCTGTTCGGATTAGGCGTGCCCGCCCATTCGACATCGATCGTGCGCATCCATACATAAAACCATGGCACATCCTGCAAGTCCGTAACGGTTGGACTACCCGTGCCATACGGATTAGAGTTCAGCGCGGTGTAGACCTCTGGAACTAACAGATTGCTCAACTGAAAATCGACGATCGACGACGAGTCGCCGCCAAGTGCCAGCCCTGCCGAGCCACGTCGCGCTTCATCATAAATCGACAAGATACGCATCAGGTCGCGGCGGCGGTTTTGGTCATCTGGGTCGAACGGGTCGCAATCTTCGTCGCGGACGTTGTCCACAGTACTCACATCGCCGTCGCCATACCATGTGGCGTAGATGCTTTCAGCGCCGCCCCAGAAAACATCGATGCTGCGTCCATAAACATCGACCGTTTGCCGCGCCCCGACTTGTGCGACGGCGTCGGCAAGTACCAGTCTGTTGTCCGCACCGTTGGCTTCGATACACGGGATCATCGTATTGTACTGATCGGATGGATCAAGACCGATATAGTTCAGGTTGACGCGAAACTTTTCTTCGTCATACTGCCCGGTCGTCGCATAGCGTGCCGCAGCGCGTGCCGCATTTTGCAGCGTCACCCATGCCTGAAAAATACGCCCAAATTCAATGATGCCGAATAAGAGCGCCAGCAAAATCGGCAGTGTCAGGGCAAACTCGGCTAACGTTTGCCCCTGCCGCCGTCGTTTATAGCGTACCTGCGGTTCGGTTTGTGCTTCCATAATCCCCTCGGATAATTGCGTCGATGACTGATTCGCGCTATTGCGAAAGCCGTGTGAACAGGCGAGATGCGATTTCGTTGAATACGCGCGTCAGTTCTTCGGTGGTTCCCGCGCTGAAATAATTACCACAGCTTGTTTGCGGCGCAAGCGGTGCATAGTCTTCACGAGGTGTTCCACCCAAATCTTCGAGTTGAACTTCGCACGCACCACGTGGACCCCATGCCTGGTCTTGTGGCGGATCTGTCAGGTCAACACCGTTGCTGATGCGATCCCCCATGAATGCCTGCCAGTGATCGCTGTCGATGCGGAAGTTATCGCCCGCATCGGCGATATAACGCAGCAGTTCTTCGCCCAGATAGTCAGCGCGGCGCGATTCGCTAGCGGGGTTGATGCCACGCAAGCAGTTGTATTGAGCGGTGCTGCCCACAACGTAAAGCGCCGCATCATTGCAGTTGAAGGTTGCTCCCGTATTGGCTGGCTGCGAATAATCGAGTCCGAAACCAATCGTGTAAATCGATGGCAGCAGTTGATCCTGTACGCGACCCAAAGCAGCCGCGGCTGCCGGGTCGATAGTCAGGTCAGCGACGGCGACCCAGTCCGCCCAATCACGCGCATAATCGTCTACGTCATAGAAGGTTTCACAGCCGGCTGATTCCAAAGGTTCCAGGTTCGGCGCACCAGCTTGAAACAGGTCGCCGCAGAATGTGCGCGTGTCCGGGTCGACATCCGAACACTGCGGGAAGGTACGATCGTCGGTCAGCTCGCCTGGAACGAGTTGAGTTCCGTAAGGACACAAACCAAACGCCCCATATTGACCTGCCACCGGCTCGATGACCGTGTAAGTGCCTGTCACATACAACCCTGAGTCAGGTCCCGGAAAAGAACGTGGGCTGCCTGATGCTCGAAAGGCATCGGGCAAAACGGCGGTCGTGTTCTCCGCCGCTGTACGCCGAAACGGGTCACTCGCGCCTGCCGCGCCGTCGCTCAACATCACCATCAACCAGACCGCGCCTTCACGCCGCCCGTTCAGGTACAGCATGTTACTGGCATTCGCAAGCGCGCCGCCGATGTTGGTGCCCGCACACGACGCCACATATTCATAACTCAGGTTACGCGGGCGTCCACCCGTTACCGTACTTGCCTCTGCAACCGCCCAAGCAGGCATTGTGCCGCCACGACCCGCATTCGTGGTGATGTCGTCGAGCGGTGTTTGCCCGTCTGTCAACGAAGTAGAACGCGTTTCAAGGAGAGTAGTAGCGGTATTGTAATAATAGCGGATGCTCGTGCCATATTGGGCGTCCATCGAAATTGAGTCGAGCGGACAGGCACCGCTGACCGGATGATAGCGAATCGATTCCAGTGTCAGTGGCGGCGTCCCCACAGGATCAAGGGCGCTGTCGCCTTCAATTTCATCGTAAGTGTAGCAGCCGTTATCTGCGTTCGGATTGCCGGCGCTGCGTGCGTCTGGGCGCAGTTTCAAACAATCCCATACACCATTGGTATCAATATCGCCGTAGAAATTAGGTTCGGCGCGCACACCGATGTTTTCAGCCAACACCGCTTCAGCGCCACGCCGACCGGTAATATCTGTCTGCGTTTCGATCATTGGGATTTGAGCGCCCACCCCATCCGGGTCGATGACGAACGCGGAGCGGTCAAACGTGACATACGCCACGCGGTCGCCGCGCAAAAAGTCCAGTCGCTCTAAGAAGGAAGCGGCAGAGTCGCGCGCGGTTTTGAACGGTTCGCATACCAAATCGCCGAAGTCAAAATCGCCGTTCGGATCATTGCAGCAGCCGTAGAAATTGTAGGTAGGCACAAAACCAACCGCGAATCCCGCATTCGAGCCATTAAAGTACGCGTTGTATTCCGCTTGAGTCGCGAAGGGCTGCACTGGGTCTGCACCCACATATTCAGTAGTGTACAAATCGTTACTCAAGCCAAAAACATTATATGACGACCGCGGCCACACGCGCGATTGACACATAGCGTGTCCTTGCAAATCCTGATGATCGGCGGGGACTAAGCCAGTCGGCAGCCATTCGTCCGCGGTGAACAACGCTGGCGCGCAGAAAAATGATTCCATGACGACGTTGTCCGTAGCAGGGTCGATATAGACCGCATAGTTGTTTGATGGGTCACGCTGCCTTGCTTGCACGGTGAACCCGGCTTGAATTTGTTCCTGGGTCATGTTCATGAACTGCGACCAGTTCCAGCATTCTGGGCGACCGGACGGGTCTGCAAGATATTCCTGATCGGTGAAATATGGCATTCCTGAAACCCAATTCATGGTGCGCGGCAGATAGCGATAGCCATAACCGCCCGCTTCCCAGTCTTCAAAATTCGTATCATTGAGCATCGACTCGGATACGTCGAAGATCAATGCCACGTCCAGAACCGCCGTCTGCGAAATCGCTTCGACGCTCAGCGTGACGGTGCCATAGCCGAGCAAATTCAGGAAAGTGGTCGGCGCCAGAATTTGTGCGGTGACGCGTACCAGCTTGAGTTCGTCATCCGTGCACAACGCTTCAAAACGCTTAACATCTTCCGGGTTCGCACCGACGCCATACAAAGGCGCCCCAGTGCGGTCGACCGGGTTGCCATTGGTATCGCGCAAACGCTGCACACGGCACGTTTCTACCACCACCGTCGATGTGTTGATGCCGTAAGCATCGATAAATTGGCGCGCAGCGAGTTGAAGCTGCGTGATGCTGGCGGCTTCACCGTTCACATTGTCAGTGGGGTCGGTGGTTCCCAGGTCATCGGGGATGCGGCGCATCTGCCCAGCGGCAGAGACTGCCGCCGCGTCCACTGCACGGCTGAGCGCGCTGTAACGAACGAACAGCAGCGACACATCGGTGACAATGCCGACGAAACCGAGCAGCGCGACAAATCCAATCGCCAGCACGATGATCGATTGCCCACTCTGTCCGCGTCCGCGTCTCTTGATGTGTTTCACAGGTTCATTATTCATCATTTGGTCTGCCTGTCTACTTAATTCAGACACTCTTGAAAACCAGCGAAGTAAATCGTTAATCTGCACCGGGTTTATCGATCAATTCGATGTACGGTTCGACCGACGGCAGTGGGAACATTGCCCACAGGTATAAATCGGGACGTCCATCGCGCGAAAACGCTTCAAAGACGGGCGACAATACCGGAATTTTCAGCAGCATTTCGTGTTCCCAGTACATTTCGACCAGCGCCACGCCTTGACTGGGCAGCAGACGGCGTTCTTCATACACATTGGTATCGGGGTCTAACGAGTCGACTGTGTACTCAGCGAGATTGAACAATTCTTCAATCTGTGCAATTCTGAATTCGCTACCAATGCACCCAGTCCCGCCGATGACATGATTACCGAACCACATGAAGCCGACCTGTTTTTCGATGGTGCCCTGCGTGTAATTATCATCGCTTGGATCATCCGGGTCGATGCCAAAATCAACGAAACCTGCAGCCGTCGTACCCCCTACATCGAAGCCTGGAAGCTCTTCAAATTCGTCGCTCACGTTGTAAAGCGCAGCAGTCGGTCCGCTAGGGATGTTGCCAGTGAACGCATCGATAAATCCGTTGCCGTTGAAATCGAACGGGTCGCGCGCATCAAAAATATCTGGGTCGCTGACAAAGGTCTCAGACGCCTGGCATTCGTTCGCATTAACGGGGTAACGTCCTACAACCAACAACTGCGGCACATTGGCGGCAATCGGTCGCATCAAGGGCGCTGGTAGACTCGTCCAACGATCGATACCGCCGCCTTCGTCGTCTTTGGTCACATCGATCAGTTCGAGCGCGAACGCCGAGACGATGATGTCATCCACGCCGTTATAAGGATTCATAAAGAGCGGCGTCATCGAACTCAACATCGTACATGCCACATCGTTATAAAAACCGATGAGCGTCTGATCCGCACCACCGCAAGGGCTGGTAGTGCGCGCCGCCACGACATCCGCAGGTTCTGCAGATAGAATCCCTCCAAGATATTCATCGCGTACATTCACGCGCTGCTGATTTTCAATCAAAGCAGCAGCCGCGTCGATATACGGCATTTGATACTGCACCCGAATATTCGCATTTGGGACATAACTGCTGCGGTCATCCCAAAATAACGGTGAGCGCGTATCCGTTAGCGTGGTCGCGCGGCGCGCGCCATAGCGCGTCACATCCAATATATTGAGATAGTTGTTCGCTAACCAGCCGATTTCGACTAAGCCCGCGAATAGGATGATCAAGACCGGCGTCAGGAACGCCATTTCGACCAAGCTTTGTCCGCGCTGTCGGCGCTGACGTTTTTCGTCCTTCGAAGGAGCATGTGCCGCAGGGCTGCCATCAAGGATTTCGATCACGCGAGTCCAAAATTGTCGCATAAGCCGCCGTACCCTTGTCCTCAACCATCTCTCAATGAGAGGGCTTTTTCGCCATGATGATAATACCATACAGACTTTCGTCATGGCGTTCGCGTTGTGTGCAGAAGTTGATAAGGTTTTGTACAAACAAAAAGCGGTTCAATCATGAACCGCCTCAATCTCAGCATTTATGGGGCATTAGTGCCGCCCCCGACAGCATAATATCGGGGTTAGCCCTCAACGATACGCGAGTTCATCTTCGATATGAACGCGCGCCTTCACAACATACCCGCGCCCATGACGCGATTGAATGACCAGAGGACGATCCGGATCATGCTCGATTTTGCCGCGCAAATTGTGAATATGATTACGAACCAGCGCTGCATCTCCAATTCCGTTGGGATACAGCCAGACATGTTCGAGCAGGTTTTCGGTCGAATGCGCATCGCCCGGCGTTTGACACAGGTGTTTGAGCAAATCGAATTCGACACGCGTCAGCGAAATTTCGCGGTCGTTCATATAAACGCGGTAGCTGGATGGAAAAATGCGTATCACAGGTTCATCGATGTTGGCGAACTGCGATGCGCGTCGTATGTGCGCACGCACACGCGCGGCGAGTTCACGCGGCACGATAGGTTTACGCAAATAATCGTCGCCGCCGCTGTTGAGTGCTTGCACAGCAATCTCAGTATCACGCATTCCACTTAAAAATAAAATCGGCGTGTTCATCGTCGTTTTAGTCTCACGCAGTTGTCGGCACAAGTGGATTCCGTCGATGTCGAGCAATCCTGCGTCGATTATAAATAAATCGGGCGGTTGTGCCTCAGCGATACGCAGTGCATCGCGCCCACTCGACGCCCTGACCACGTCGAAGCCTTCACGACGCAGCGTTAGTTCGACCATATCGAGAACACCAGCGTCATCATCAACGACCAAGATTGTTGTCATTACACACCCTATTCATAAATTTTGCAAAGCCAAATCAAGTCAACTTAATCATAGCCTCAAGGATAGCGAAATATTCAATGATAGCGTGTGAAAAATTTGTGAATTTTGTGGACAAAAAGCTGAAAAGACGAAGAGTTCCTACATCGAGTCAAACAAAAGGACGGTCATTATGCCGTCCTTTTGTTTTGGTAATTGCCCAAGTATGAAGATTTAATTGCGAACCCCGTTAATTGCCCGTCGAAATCATGTATCCGACGCCATGAATCGTGCGTATATAACGCCGCCGACTCTCTTTTTCGATTTTGGCACGCAAATTGCGGATATGCGCGCGCACGAGATCAGGGTCGCCTGTTCCTGGAGGATATTCCCATACATGTTGCAGCAGCACCCCCGGCGATAACGCTTGATCAGGGTGCTCCATCAAATAACGCAGCAGTTTATGTTCTGTCATCGTCAACTGAATCGTCAATTCTCCAGGACACGCTTGATACGTATCGGAGTCCAGTCGAAGATCGCCAATTTGCAGCATTGTCGAAGGCGATTTATCGCGTTTACCGCGCCGAAGCAGCGCTGCAATGCGCGCGCGTAGTTCCGAAAGCTCGAACGGTTTGATCACGTAATCATCCGCACCCGCGTCCAACCCAGTCACAATATCATCGACATTGCCTTTTGCAGTGAGAAACAAAATCGGCAGCGTGATAAAGCGCGGGTCACGCCGCAAACGGCGGCACAGCGTCACGCCGTCCATTTCGGGCATAATGATATCGAGAATTAACAAATCAGGTTTTTGTTTTTCTAAAGCGATCAGTGCTTGCTGACTGGAACTCATCAACAAAACGTCATAATTTTCATGCTCCAAGACGCGTCCCACCGTTTGCAGCACTTCATTTTCGTCATCTACCGCATAAATAAGCGTCATAGAGTTTTACTCCTTCACGATAGGCAACCGGATGATAAATTGCGTTCCACTAGCGGCATTACTGTTCACACGGACATTGCCGCCAAGCCGATCAATAATTTGACGGCAAATATGCAGCCCCAGCCCGGTTCGTTCGTCCATCGGCTTGGTCGTAAAAAACGGATCAAATATCCGGTCGATCACGTCATCCGCGATTCCCAGACCATTATCCCATACAACGACTTCAACCGCGTTATCACCAGGTTGAAAACGGACATCGACGCCTAACTCGGCTTTCGCGCGTCCGTTCAATGCGTCATGGGCGTTCAAAAGCAAGTTTAGCCATAAATCGTTTAACTCATCACGCGTCGCCATGACAAAGGGCGTATCATACACGTCCACGCGCGATAAAACAGTAATGCCCTCGCGCTGTACATGCGACCGAATCACCCCCAGCGACTCATCGATCGTCTCGATAACAGGTATACGTTCCGGTTTGGTGGGCTGTTCGGTTTGCGTCGTTGTCAATAAACGGCGCACGACCGCCGCAGCCTTTTTACCACTTCTCAAAATCGCATTCAATGATTCTTTAGCACGCTCGTTCAAGGATGGATTGAGCAGCAGCAGTTCGGCATCCAACACAATCGTCGTTAAAGGGTTATTGACTTGATGCGCGACCGCGCCCGCCAATTCGCCTTTTGCAGATAACCGCGCCGCACGTATCAAACGATCTTGCGCCATTTTTAGTTCTTGATAGCTCAGTTCGAGCCGCCGCATCAAATCGGCATTCTTCATCGCGGTCGTGCCTTGCGAGATCACCGCTTTTGCCATGTTGATCTCTCGTTCGGTGAACGTGCGTGTCCGTTCGGTATCGATGACGAGCATAAAGCCGAGCGGCTCCCCTTGTGCGATCATCGGTAAGCCCAGCATCGAGCGCCCATTCACTGCATCCAAGACCGAGAGCGAACCAAGCGTACTGGTATCACCATTGGCAGATGCCCAAACCGGATTTTGTTCCACCAACATTTGCAGCATATCACTGAACCCTAATAATACAGGTTCTTCAAACGGGCGCTGTAACCAGACTGATTCACCGATGGTGATCAAGACCAATAGACTACGCCGATCTTGTCCCAAGAGCGTAAACTCAACCCATGAAGCGCCTAATAGTTTCTTTACATCTTCCGCGTTTTTATAGATATGCGCATGTTGCGTATCGTTTGAATCCAATTGCAGCGATAACAGTTCAACGCCGATCGCTTGCGCACGCTGAATGGCTTCGGACGGCACAACCCCTGGCTCGGCGGTGTAATACGCCAGTACCAAACCGAGCGGCTGCTTCTCGACCATGATCGGAATGGACAGGACAGCATGTGCGCCGACCTGTCGCAAATACTCGACTTCTTCGGGGAGTTCCTGACGGGCAGTCGTCACCGTGACAACTTTATTTCGCAATGCTGCCACCAAAGCAGGACGTGATTTGAGCGCGAGTGCGGGCGCATAACTGACGCGCCACACCGCGCGCCGATAACGAGCGACCAACATGGGCGTCCGAATATGAATTTCGCCTTCAGGGGTCGTCCGTTTCTCTTTTTTCCACTGATAAATATCGATACGCCCGCCATTGAGCAGTGCATGTAACTGCTGCGCGATATGGATCAGCGTGGCTTCTAATGAAAGCGACGAATTGATGACATGACTCGCGCCCACTAACGCGGTCAAATCTTGCGCACGCTGAATGCTCATACCATGTACGCGCGCATTTTCGATGGCAATCGCCGCGTATGACGCCAGATGAATTAACAGTTCTTGATGGCGTCGATTGAATACGGCTTTTTTACGACGATTGTTTACACCTAAAACACCAATCCGCTCACCTTTCAAGCTGATCGGTACGTACAAGAGCGAATTGACAAAATACTGCGTTTTGATCTTGTGTGGTCCAGCGCCAGGACCTACCAGCAGGGGTTCGCCTGAGTTGAAAACTTCACCCGCGAACGAGTCATTAAGCCGGACACGAAATGTTTGCACCATCTCGGTTTCGACGCCGACTTCTGCACGCAGATAAAATTGTCCGGTTTCGCGGTCGGGCATCAGCAGAATTCCCTCATCTGCGTCGGTCAAATGACGACCCGCCTGCACTACCCGATGCAGCACTTCATTGATATCCAACACTTCGGTCAGAGAACGGCTTAAAGCGAACAAGGTCTGAATTTCATCGTCGCGCCATAACGTCTGTTCTTTGGGAGACGTATCAAATTTTGAATCGTCACTTTCAAACGCGGGAAGTGCTGTATTGAGTGCTTCGGATAAGCCTTTGACCAGCGCGAGTTTATCCAGCTTTTCGATATAGGTGACTGACGCGCGCCCAAGCAGGCTTTGCGCCGAACTGACTGCCGATGCTGTCGGTGCATAGGCGATCATCGTCGGCGCGCTCACCAACCGCGATAAGGTTACAAGTGTTTTTTCACCGCTTGTCCGATCAAACATGGCGCAGTCAATGACGACAGCATCCATAGGTTGGCTACGAAGCATGAACAGCGTATCGCGGTGCGAATAAGCTGTATGAAGCTCGTAATACGAACCATTCAACGACTGTTTCACTTGATGAACGATGTCGTAGTTTCCTGCGGCGATTAGTAAGTTTTTCATCGTAAATAACGATCAGTCTTTTTTCGTCAAGCGCGAACGGCGTTTATCAAGGTCATCTTGCGCCGTTGGTATCGTGTCGGTCGCTGGGTTTTCATCGCCAGCGATGATTGTTTCTGGCAACGACGTGGTGCGCGCTTGCGTGATAATACTTTCCATCTCGTTGACCCGATCGATTAGTTCACCCGCCGCCTGGCGATGCGCTTGTAAATCCTGCTGTAGACGAACAAGATATGCTTCGCCTCGATTCGTCTGTCCGACGAGTACACGTGCTTTTTCATCATCGCCGCGCGCTAAAGCCGCATCAGCTTCGGCACTCCATAGTCGGATATCAGCGTCATGCTGGGCAATCTGTGCGCTCAATTTATCTTCATATGCCAATGCGTCATCGATACTGGTGCGCAGTGTGGCGACTTCTTTATCGAGATTGGCACCGGCTTGCTGCGGCGTCTGCGGCGGCGGCGCGACGCGTTCGCCCCGTTCAGCGTTCATTGCATCGTTGACACCTGCTCGCAGCAATATACTTAGTTTTCTAAATAAATCTGCCATGACCAATCCTGAAACAGTTGATAATATTCATCATATGCTGTCGTTCTGTTTCTTGTCCCATTTAGATTATAGGCTCAATTCAATGGAGAGTCTGCACAATTCCCAGTATTCGCAATTCTATATACGACCATCGCTGCCCCGCCTGCCACACGTGTAACCAGATTATTAGTTGTAAACAACGGACACAAGCGTGCATCGTTCGGGTTTTCGTTTGGCGTTTGATACCCATATGCCATTAAATACGCCGCACCGCGTGCTCGCATCAATGCCCATATCGCATCACCATCACGAATAATTGGGATCACTTCTGGGCTGATCAACCCGCCAATATCGAGCATCGGACGCGGTGCAAAATACCCGACCGCTCCAATATCGTGGATCGCCAGCAGTTGATCCGGCGCGATATTCGCTTGAATCCACGCTGCTGCTGCGACCATATCGCCGTCAATGATGCGAACATCCTGGATATATACACCGCGACCGATAACCAGTGCAAAATAAGCGAATACCAGCACCGCCCCTAGCATCAACGCCTGTACACCCGCACGCACAATAATATTACGTCCTCGGCTGATCATACTCCACAGTTCGAGGGTTCCCAACACCCCCGCTGTGATCAACGCCGGCAGCGCGGGAATCACGTAACGTCCATGCTGAATATCAAGCGGCAAGTAGGCGGCATACAACGCGATTAAGCCAAAACCCCAGACTAATAACAACAATCGTAACGGAGTTGCTCTGCGCTGACCGTCTTTATCATCGCGCGACCACCGCAGCGTATTCATTCCAAACACGACTAAACCAGGGACAAGTAAAATTTGACCCCCTGCCGCGAGCGGCAACAGTACATGTATAAGGCGTTCGCTATATGACAGCGCAAATAACGCATCTGCTTGCGCCCGTTTTGCGCCTGCTGTGTTGGGGAGCAAGCCCCCAGTAACATCGAAATTGGCGATCATATACGGCGTGATCACTATCATGAACGACACCACCGCTGCAATCAACCAACCAAACGTCACGGCAAGGCTTTTTCCATATATCTTTGCGTTAAAAAATACATTCCCTAAGACAGCCACGCCGCACAACCCGACGATCAGCACGCCCTCCGGTCGTGCCAACACGGTAAACCCGCTCAACACGCCGAACACTAACCCGCTTCGTAAAAACGATATCGAGTCTGGTCGGTTATCACGTCTCTGCGCCTCCCTGTATACGGGCAGAGAGGCATGGGATGGGCGCAATATTGACACTGTATACGCGATCACACATAATGCCAACGCTGCGAACAGCGCCGTTTCCATACCGCTCGCAGCCGCCCAGACTAAATGCCACGCGCTGACCAACGCAGCGCCAACCGCGAGCGCAACGATCCGCCGCGCGTGCAGCCGTGATGCGATGTGTGTGCCAATCAGCCCAATCGCCGCGAGGGAAAACGCACCAAGCATATGCGTCCACACGCGATAATCGATTCGCAGCGCATAACCGACTGCCAGCACTACCGTGTAAAGCGGCGACGTGCTCGCAGCGCTTGGTGTATCGGGATAAAACGTGAACTGACCCAACACGCCCAGATTACGTCCGTAGGTCTGATGAATCCAACTATCATCCAACGGAAAGCCACCACCCGCCGACGCGATGTAGTACGCCGTCAGCGCGAACGCCGCTGCGATGATAAGTATTTCACCCATCTTGATTTTTACGGTGCGTTTTTGCAACGTTGTACCTTTTGCGTTGTCGCTTGCCTTCGTATTTCACTCATTGATTTGATACACAATGGCGTCGCCAATCCGCCCGATTTCTCGCAAAAATGGCGGCGGATTTTCCAGAATTACGCGCATCGGCGCGGGAAGTCCGGCGGGTTCGATGACCACGTAATCAAGTTGATAACGCACCCCCAGCTCCGCGATCACATCAGGCGCGGCGTTCGGCACAACCACACCGCCCAAACCCAGGTTGCCGTACAGCGCCGCTGGATCATTGATCATGACGCGCGCATTAGTCGGCAGCAGTGCATCTAAATCGGTATAGAACGACGGCATACCAGCATTTTCGACACGCCCGCGCTCGCCAATCCACAGACTTAAGCCGACAGCAAACACCATCAACGCCGCCGAAAATACCCAGCGCGCCGCGCCGATGTTCCAGCGCCGCCGCTTGCCTAACCAGCCGACCACATCGTCCAAGCCGATAACGCCGAGCGTCACCCAAAACGGAATCAACGCTGCCGACGAATGCAGCAGCCCACCCCGATAACCCGGAAACGGAAATATCAGCGTAAATACCAGATGCAGACCGATTACATAGAAGAGAAATGGGCGCAAAAATGGGTTCCGCCGACGCCTGATCAAACCAATCAGCATCAGCGGTGTTAGCACGATCATACCCTCAACGGCGACAAATGTCGTCAAATTACTGGTCAATGCCTCTAAACGTGCGGTGAATAGAGCCGCTGTATCATCCGCGAGCGCCGTTTGAAACGTGTTGACGGGCGGATAATTGAACAGGTCGTCATAAGACTGAAACCAGATCGCTTGCGCGCCACCTGTGGGCAGCAGCACACCGATTTCGTTCAGGTTGCGCGCGAACCACAATCCCATCACACACAAATAGCCTGTCGTCAGTAAAACAATCTTTGTGGCTTTGTGCCTGCGCGCCTTCGTGTTATGCGGTTCACTTTTTTCCAATAACACCGCCGCCACGCCGACGATCAGCATCAATACGCCATCGGCACGCGTCAAATGTGCCAGCCCCGCGCATACGCCCGCCGCAAAAATAACCGCCCACCGAGTGCTTTTGCCGCTTTGCACCCTTGCGCCGAACCCCATTTGTCCCAGCAGCACCAGACAAGCAGCACCGACCGCTGCGTACGGCGCGAACGTATCGATCACGCCCCAGTATCGTGTGAAAAAGCCGCTGAACAACGTGAGTAGCCCCGCCATCCATGCATGACGACGCGATCCGCCCAGGCGCGCACCAAGCCAGTAACCAATGCCCGCCGTGATTGTCAATAAGATCACATTAGGAAGTTGTGCGCCAGCGTGATCGACGCCCAATATCTGCATCCCCGCCGCAGCGATCAATGACGTGAGCGGCATCCAATACAGATGCGATGGAAAGACACCACTTTCGGGCAATACTTCCGGCGCACCGATATATGTCCACAAATACGGCTCGGTCAATCCCTGCCGCGTTACCACGCGCAGCGCCGCGTTAAAATGATAATGTGCGTCGGTGTAATCGGGTGCGTCGATGAGCCGCACCATCCAGAATGCAACGATCACACTCATGATCACGAAAATTAACGCGCTTCGCCTACTGGTTTTCCGCGTCTCCGTATAGGTGGGAAAAGAGTCAGGGGGTGAAGACATGTTTCTCAAGCGCTCACTGGCGTTTGCCGCAGCCGCCGATACAACGCGACACACACGCCGACTAAAATCAGCGTCCGCAGCACGATGATCATCACAAACGGAGTCACTAGTACACCCGTGATCACCCCACCCGTATCCCCCGTACGGATGAACAGGAATGGATACTCTGCAAACGTCAGCACACTCAACAGCACCACAATCAAGATGCCGTCGCGCGTCGGGAAACACAGCAGAATCAACGGAGCGATCTGCGCGATCCACTGCGGACTCCACCCTTGCGCCTGAAGAAAAAAGATCAGCAGCGTGATCGACGTAAAAGCAACCAACCCCTTATCGTCGAAACGCCGCGTCCGCGCGAACACAAATGCGCCAATGCCCGCCGCGACCATCAAGCGTACGATGCTGGGAATTACCGCGGGATTGCCCACCAAGTCATTGGCGCGCGCTGGATCGAGATGATCAAAGACCGTACCAAAATTTCCCGTGCGGTAATTGCCATCTATTAGCGCCCATACCGTTTGATAACTCGCTTTGTTGAACTGTGCCGTCAGCGAAGGCAGCGTCATTGCGGCATTTTGCGCGAACAATAATCCATACACGACACCAAAAATGATCACGATGATCAGCGTATAAAGCAGTGCTTTGGTCGTCGGTCTAAAGCGCCACACCGCACCCAGGATAACCGCCGGTGTAAATTTGACCAACGCCCCGACCGCCGCCCATACCGCCGACCGCGCGTCACGTTTCGCCAACAGCGCCGAAATCGAAAGTAAAAGGAAAAACGCGACCATTGGCTCGAAATTCCACCATACAAAGATCAAGGGGGCGGCTGCAACTGTGTACACCCACGCCAATGCCGTCCCGGTCGCGCCGCCATGCAAGCGCGTGCCAATCGTGCGGATCAAAAGCAAGTTACCCGTGTCAAACCCGACCATGATCAAGCCGAGCAGCATGGCGAAACTCGTATAATTGGCGTTTGCGCCGAGCAGCGTATAAATCGCGGTGAACATGAATGCCGGAATCGGTGGGAACTCGCTCCACCAATTGCGAAACGGCAGCAAGCCGTCAGCGCTTAGCCCACCGAGTTGAAAGTAATAAAAGAAATCACCGCCCGCCGTTACGCCGCGCTCACTGCCTGCTGTGAAGATCGGCAGATACGTAATCAACAGGATCAGGCGCAAGCTGATGAATAAAATGACCAGCAGCCGCCGATCTGCCAACAATCCAGTTAAGTTAATTTCGCTTGAAGTCGTTCGCATAGAAACATTTGAACCGCAAATGATGCAGGCAACGGACAGAGTTTTTTATACCTCGATGCGTTTCTGCGTCCAGTGCGGTTAACCTTCCTTTACGTATAAACTTGCTTGCGCGTCTTGATAATCAAGTCGCCAACCGGGTTCGATCATCAGATTATTGGATAGTCCGCTTCCGGTTTCGACCAGCACCCAGCTAATATCATAATGTGACAACGTCTCGCGCCACTCCAACCCGCCGCGCGCCGTGTTCAAATACTCGCTCAAAATCGTGTCACCGTACAAGTCGGTGCGTCCATCGACAAATACCGGGTACTCTGGCAGCGCATACAATAAATACCCGCCCCAGTTATACGCGTTGAATAAGTTGCCCGTTTGTGGATTCGCGCGCACATAATCGACCGCGCGTACAGGCAGTGTCGTGTTGATCGCTTGCTGAAGTGTGATCGGTTCGAATACCAGCAGCACTTTGAGCGCCGCTGCGATCACGATCAGCACAATAATCGCCGCGTTCAAGCGCCCCCTACCCGGCAATACAGTGCGACTTAGCCCCGTCAACCAACCGCGTTCTTCGATCATCGACGCCAGATGATACGTCAGCACAGGTGTCGCCGCGACCGCGAATACGGCGATATTGCGCCCAGCCAGCAGCGATAAAAATGCCGTGCCGCTCACCAAAGCAAAATCTGTCCAGTTCAAACGCCGACGGCTCGCGCCGACTGCCCCAAACAGGACAATTGCCAACAGGATGAAGCCCCATGTTTGCCGTTCTTGAAAATTCGGCGTGTTCCATTCTTGAATTTCGGCGCGCAGCACCCCAATGCCGACCGTTTGAAACGGAACTGCCAGCATTTGCAGTCCATATGGATTGATGACTAATGCGCCTGCGCTCACCAGTGTGATCAGTGCCATTTTGCCGATGCCGCGCGGTGGGATAACCAGCTCACCTTTTGGATTAAACAGATTACCCAGCACTTCACCGCCAATCGTCCCGATTAAAAAGATGAAGCCAATCGAAAACCCAGCGTGCAAATTCCCCCATATCCCCATAATAATTGGAATCAGCCATAAACGGTCGATTTTTTCGCGCTTATAGAGATGAATCAAATACAAAATCAGCGCGCTCAGCACAAACGAAATCATTTGGGGGCGCGGTGACCAGAATACTGCCGCCGCCGCCGCACCTAAAATCAAGGCAAATGCCCGTACATAATGGTTGCCCGCACTGGCTTTCCACACGAAAAACATGCCCAGCGTCGCTAGCCCAGCCGTGTATACCATTAACCCGAACAAGCCGCCGACCTGCCAGATCGCATATAAAATGAGCTGCGACCCCCAACTGTGATCGATCCAGGCTTGTCCAAAAGCGGTATGCGAAAACGGATCCGCGTAAATGATCCCATTTTGCAGAATGTGCGCGCCGCTCCGCAAATGCCACCATGTATCGGTATCGATAGGGACGCGCGCCGCCAATGCGAACAGCAGTATAAACGCGATAATCCCCATTGCCCGTTCGGTCGTCAGTCGTCGCAATCCAATTTCGTCCTTCGTCGTACTTTATAGCGTGTAAATGTCTTTCTGTGTATCTGCGTGGCTTTGTGCCTTCGTGTTCTGTTTTTCGCTTTTGCGTGTATCGTGTTTGTTCCGAGCTTAGTCCCAGTTCATCACGCGTGACTCAGTACTGATAAGTGTTTTGCGTTACATCCCGCTCATACTTACAACCTTGCCGACTGTACGCAATAATATATTTAAGTCAAGCAAAATCGATTGATGCCGTATGTAATACAGATCATATTGTAGTTTGATCAGCGCATCTTCGTCGTTCGACCCATAATCGTATCGTACCTGCGCCCACCCCGTCAGACCAGGGCGTACGATCAAACGCGTGCGGTAAAACGGAATTTTCTCGGTCAGCCGTGTCACATGTTCCGGGCGTTCCGGTCGCGGACCAACCAGGCTCATATCGCCACGCAGCACATTGATCAACTGCGGCAGCTCATCCATGCGCGTCTTGCGGATGAATCGACCGACGCTCGTCACACGTGGATCACCACGTTCGGAAAAAACCGCGCCCGTCACCGCTTCGGCGTTTTGTACCATCGACCGATATTTCCAGATGCGAAATACGCGCCCGTTGCGCCCGACTCGTTCTTGCGAGTAAAAAATGCCGCCGTGTGAGTCGAGACGGATCGCCAGCGCGACCAACGGCGCGGTCATGAAAAAGAGCATCAACCCAAACAACGATAGCACAATATCGATCCCCCGTTTGAGCGGCGGAAACGGATCAAAGATCGCGTCGCTGTTTTTGACAGGTAAGAATACGACCGTCCATTCGTCCTTGACGTGTTCGACTGGAACGCGTTCGGTGATGCGCTCGTATAAAATAGGCATCGGTGTGATGGCGATCCCCAGTTCATACGCATCCATAATTGCCTGAAAGACTTCGCCTCCAAGTCCGTTTGTGCTCGTCACAATCAGTTCGCGGATGTCATCGCGGCGCACAAAGTTTGCGAGATCCGCCGCCGTGCCTAGCACGGGGATACCTTCGATTTGCTGACCAACATCGCCCAGCCCGCCGATTACCCCGCGCAAATCGTATTCCGACGCAGCATGTTCCGCAATCGCGCGAATGATCAAACGGCTGCCTGCTTCAGTACCGATGATCAACGCGCGGCGTTTTTCACTCATCCAGCCCACTAGTGCCGGACGCGCGAACCGCCACACCCCAATGAAAATGAAGGCGATAATCCCAAAATAAAGGATGAACAAACGTGGCAGCGCGCCGACCGGTGATAAGAAAAATACCAGCACGTAGACGATCATCATCTGTACGGTGACGATGACGATGCGCTGAAAGGTTTTCCAACGCTGTGCCGCGACCCGCAGGTCGTACAGGTCATAGGCGCTGGCAAGAAACACCCACAGCGCGGGCAGCAGCACCAACCAGTAACTTTGACCTAACAAGAAGCTGGCACCAAACACGTATTGACCACTGATATCGACCAGCGTCCAAAACCACAGCGCCAATAGAGCCGCAAGCACGATGGCGCAGACATCTCCAATCGCCAAGAGCAGTTTGAGCTCGCTGATTTGCAATTGAGCGCGGCCGCCGCGCTTTGGCGTCATGCCCATCGTCATTAGTCTCGCACGCGCAGCAGCGCGATCGTCAAAATGCCCGATAAAGTGCTAAGCGCTAATGCAGACAACAGCCAACCCGGTGTATACGCAAATTCGACTGTATGCACGCCGTCATCGATTTGCATCGCGCGAAACATGCCGTTGGCGCGATATATCGGCGCTTCGATACCATCGACATACGCCCGCCAACCGGGATAATCGGTATCTGACAGCACCAACCACGACAACCGATCCGCATTGACGCGCACCATGACGCGCGTGCTGATATCGTCACGCCGGATCGACGCGCTGCCACCCGATACTTCACGCGGGGGCGCGCACTCGCCATCGCCCAACAGATGAAGCTGTGTATGCGCGTCCCATGTCGGCGCGCTGATCGCCGCGTCAAGCGACGCTTGCGTCTCGTGCCAGCATACTGCATCATCCCCGACCACGTAGGCGCGGCTTATAAAGCGATCTGTCGTTTGCATCCCGTCCAGCGTATAGACCGTACCGACGTTCGCCGCCGCCAACAACGCGCGGTTATCTTCGACTTGATTGGTCAAACGCATATAATTTGCGTAATGCCCAACCAACAGCGGATCAAAATTGTTCAGTGACGCCACATCATCGAGCAAATTAATGTTGGCAAGCTGACTGTGGCGCAGTCGAGCCAGACGTTCTTCCAGTGTCAACGACTCATCGCGCGTGACAAAATAATAATCATTGAACAGCAATAGATCGTTGTAGCGCGTCGCTTGGTCGTCATCGGCGCGCCAATAAGTGCGTCCGTCGGCGGTTTCCGGTCGGCTTGGACGGTACAAATCGTTCGTCATCGGGTTTAATCCCCAATTCGACCATGCCAGCTCGACGCATACTGTTACCAATACCACACCCGACCAACGCCAATGCGCGCCTGTCTCCCGTTCTGGCTGGCGCAATGTCAGCCATGCAGCAACCGCACCGATGATCGCAGGCGCGAGAATACCACGCGCCAAAATCGCGGTGTCGGCGCGCGCGTCACGCCCGATTAACAGGATAAACATCAAGACAGCCGCGCCCAATCCTGCAACTAATCCGTAACGGGCGATACGTCGCGTCAGCGTATCACGTCCCCACGCGCTCACGCCGATCCCCGCCAGAATGCTCAAGCCGAACACCGTCCATAAATGCCAGCGCACAGGTGCTTGAAACAGATCGAACGTCGGCACGTTGTCGTATAAAAACGGGAAAATCGGCGAATACTGACCCAGTGCCAGCACAAAACCGATGACCACAATAATCACCGCAAATGGAACATGGTTGCTGGCAGCGATGAATGCATCGCGCTTACGCCGCCGCACAAACGCGATCACGGCAGCAATCGCGCTGATTAACGGGATCAAGCCGATATACACGGCGTCTTCAAAGTACGCACCAACCGTAAAATACGTGCCATCGACGGGCGTGCCAAAGAATTGTGGACTGATAAAATTAATCGAGCGCACAGGTGCGTAACTAAAGTTGACTGCGAAACTGTATTCCGCGCCGTCGCTGCGCTGTGATTGACCGAGCAATTCCGCCGTTGCCGAAAGTTGCAGCGACGCCACACCCGCGCCGAGCAATATCCCCACAATCACGCCGCCCAGCCGTGATAATTCCTTGAGTTCTCTGCGTGTGTTTGTGTCTTCGTGTCTTTGTGTTCTGCTTTTCGCAGTTAAATTTCTTATCCCTAACCACACCGCAAACACACCGACCATCAACAAGCTGTACCATGCGGTTTGCGCGTGACCCGCCAACAGCAGCAGCGCCGTAAAACATGCCAGCGAGCCGATTTTGCGCGTCATACCCGTCGTCATCACGTCATACGTGATGACTAACAGCCACGGCAGCCATGTCGCAGCCATAATCATCGGGTACGTTCCCAGTCGCGCAACGAGATAGCCGCCCAATGCGAACGAGATCGCACTCATGCCGCGCCCAAAATCGCTCAAACCAAGCCGCCCGGTCAGCCGATACATGCCCCAACCAGCGATGAACAAATGCAGCACCGCGACGATGCTCATGATCGACGCCATCAAGCCGACATAACCTGTCGTCGTCGGGTCAGCAGGCGCGATCAAACTTAACCAGTTGAACGGGTATAAAAGCCCCGATTGGTAATTGGCAAACAACGGCGCGCCCGCCCCATTAAGCGCGTTCCACAACGGCAAAATGCCATCGCCTAACTGCTCAGCCGCATACACACGCCACGGCACAAATTGTAGTGTCGGCAGTCCCCACCAGAAACTCGTCAGATTTGCCAATGGGTAAAAGAGGGTCGCCAACGCCAGCACAAGCAATATCAACGGACGCTTCATCGGACACGGCTCACCTTGTGACTTTATTACATATGACGATCCAGTAAAATTCTTGTGCGGAAGTTTTGGGAAGTATTTTTACTTCCGCTTTCGCATCAACAGCGACAATACCCCAACCGCCCCGCATAGCGCAAACGCGCCTAACCCGAATACCTGCAAATTCACGGTATGTTCATTCAGTTCGCGCACGCGTGTTGAATCGGGCAGATTGATATCAACCCAATCTGGCACCCGCTCAGTCGCTGCTGATCGACGGTCGATTTCCCCGACCGTATAAATATTGACCCCACTTACAGTACCGCTCAACATCAAGTCATCCTGATCGATGGCATACGGCGCAATCACATGACTGACACCCCATGTCGCCAACGCTGAAACATCGAGACGCGCGCCTTGATTGGCGGTTGCCAAGTCTTCGTCGGTGATGTCGCTGATCGGCGGCACAACCACGCTATAATCTGTATCGTTAACCCCGCCCGCCGCGTTGATCGCATCCGTCACCGCCGCGACCTGAAACGGATCGACGCCGCCGAACAAGCGTAAGCCGTAAAGTTCCGCGACCGACTGCGGCAAGCTGTATGCGGGCGCATAAATTCGACCCGGTTCAAGCGCGATCAGCCGTTCGGCAAGCGGCACATAGGGGTCAAACCAGTCATCCGCACCGCGCCATTCCACCCACCCGCGCCCGATGATCACCGCATCTATAACAATGATCACGACCAAAATCATTGCCCCTGCTCTCCATACAGAGGGATTGGGGGGTGAGGTTTGGCTTGTCCACAATAACACGACGCCGATTCCCGCCGCGCCGACAATCAAACTCCACCCCGCCGCAGCGGGTACAGGCAGTGCAATCAGCGTAAATACACCAGCGATACTCGCCGCCGCGATCAAAATCACCAGCGCGACTCTATAGGGATGACGTATACGCCGCCCATTTTCCCCTATAATCCATTCGACGCCATAACCTGCTAAGAGCGCGACCACCAGCGCAACGATGATCCACGCCCGCGACGGCACACGAAACCACAACAGCGCCGGGATCGCGTCTGTAAGTGTCGTCCATAATATGCCGTTCGCGCCCAACGCATACCAGCCAGCGACGCCGATCACCACGACCCAAAACCAACGCTTGCGCGGCGCACTTAGTACACCGATGAACGCCAAAATCAAGCCTGGCAAGCCGAGCATGGTCACGGTTTCGGGGTTACTTTGCTGGGCGGGCAGCAATACGCCCAGTAAATGTCTAGCATCGAGCGAGAAAATTCCGGCGTCCGCTTGTGTCAGCGCAGCACGCGATAAATACCCGCTCCACTCGATCAATGGCACGGTCACGCCAATCGTTAACACAACCGTGAGAACCGCTGCTCCGATCAACATCCCGATCCGTCTTTGAGACGACTGTGCAGGCGCGAGTCTTAACCCGCCCACCATCAACCACAGCGCATACGCGACCGCCACCATCAGCCCGTATAACGCGATTCGTACATCGCTGATCACCAAAAGTGCCGCCGCCAGACCCAACCCGATAACATGAGGTGCTGGAGGGGTTTGGCGTGCCAAACTCGCCGGTGCCGGGGTAAACATTACACCTATTCCCCCCATGACCCATGGCAGCCATGCCAGCGCGTAGACAATATCGAGATGTCCCGCACCCAAATGTACCATCACGCGCGGGCTGAGCATCCACGCCACCGCGCTGACTAACGCTGCTTCTCGTCGTAAGCCAAGTGCGTGCGCCCAACGCCACATGCCGAACCCCGCAACCGCCAAATGCAAAACGATCATGCCGTTGATGAAGATCGGCGGCGGCACGACCAATACTAACCATTGAAGCGGATACGCGGTCTTATTGAGCGGATTAGCAGCAAATGGCTGTCCTGCCATGATCGTGTCGCGCCAGACCGGAAACGACTCGGAGACGATGAAGTTTTCGCGCAAAAACTGGGCGGCAGGCAAATGAGACGTAACCGCATCGCTGAACCGCGCATCGGGGATGAATGGCAATGCGTCCGGTCGAAACCCGACCGTCACCAAGAATACGATGAGCGCAAGCAGTACGAACAGCGCTGACCGTGTATCGATTTTAGGGGACATAAACTTGCACGTCGTCGAAACCCATGACAAAGCGCAGTGTATCAAAGCATACGGTTTGACCGAGCATCGTTTCGCGCGGTCCACGCAGGATGTAGCGCACATTGTATTGTGCAATCAGTGCACCACATTGGCTGGCGTCAGTGGTGGTGTACCATTCAATCACCTGTTGTTGTTTTACATCGGCGTCCAGCGTCTCATACTGGTGACCGTAAACGACACGTGCACCCGCCCAGCCAGGTATCCAAATACTGCTATCAGGCGACGCTAAAATCACATCATCGCCGTCCGTGCGCGCGTCGATCCAGCGATACGCCGCTGCATAATCAGAGTCCAGGAAAATTACCGCGGCGGTTTCCGGGCTGCCCGTCATAGCGGGGATCGCAGGCAAAAACAGCATCAGCAGTGGAGTCACGGCGATCAACGGGATGAATATCGCAAACAGTCGCCGTGCGCGCCGTCGAATGCGCGCATACCAAAAATCCTGAATGGCGCGCGTGGCAAAATATGCCACAGGCAGCATAATGCCCACTGAGAACCGACGCTGCACGTTGGTGGGCAGATACATAACGACGAAAATACATACCAACCACAGCAGCATCAAACGATCGCCATCTTCTTCCATGCGCCGCACCGCGCGCCAGATAGCGGGCACCGCAATCAAAAGCGGCAAACCCAAACCGATTACCCATGTCCAGATGGGCGGTGCAGATGTGATATTTTGCTGATTCCATGTGCGCATGGCAGGGTTATCGACCACAATCAGCGCGTAATATACCGCCACCGGAATTACTGGCACGACTACCGCTAACAGCCAGCGCACGAGACGCAAATCGAGCGCGCGGCGCTTGGCATAGCCGATCAGCACATATAAAACAAGCGCGCCGCCCAGCGGCACGAGCGTTTGTGGATACAGAATGGACAAGATCGAACTCAGAATGCTCGCCATCCACCAACCATTATCGAACGCTGAGTCGTCTTTCATTGATGGACGAAACGCCGTGATCAACAGGCTGACAAGCAGGGCAAGACACGCAATCGCCAACGGAAAATGGACATTGGCGAAGGTACTGTACATTGGGAATGCTTCGGGGATACTGAGATCGGGTATTTCTGCCATGCCTAACAACGGTCCGAACAACCAGCCCAAGCCCCCGCCGACCGCCGCGATTACGAAAAATATGCGCCGCGCTTCGATGCGCATCCAGATACTCGCCGCCAATTGATAAATCGCCGTGTACATCAGCAGCGATGCGATGACGCGTGCCGAGTGAAACATCACGAGGAGCGGCACACCTGTCGCTTGCGATAGCTGACCCAGCAGCGGATAAATAAGCATGATGAATGCAGCTTCGTGCGTTTCTGGCGTGTGCTGAAACGTCACCGCCCAACCGCCATCGGCACCAATGCGCATTTTGGAAAGATACGTCGCACCATCCTGATAATTGTGCAGCGTTCCCATAAATTGATAACCGGGCGTGCCGCGCAGCGCAACCCACACCAGTGGTATAAATGCGATCAGCACAAGCGCACAGCTTATAATGATGACCCAGCGCCATTCGTGCGCGGCAATAAAAGCGGTGTAGCGTGAACCCATCGATTCTAGAGGGCGCGTGTTAGGCGGAATATTGGGCGCTTGAGTTTGCATTCTCATGATTCCGTTCGTGTAAGTCTATTCTAAAGCGGATGTTATGAGACTGTGCGTTGTGTTTGCGGATTGTGACATATGGGCGTAAAAATTGAAATGTTCTGCATGAAACTAGTGTTAAAATCAGAGGCATCTTTTGTTGCGGTTTCATTTCATAGAGGATGATCATGGGCTTCGACCTCGAAAATTTTGGTGTCGGCGTTGCCGCAGGCTGGTTGAGTGCGTATGGCGTCTATCGTTCGCGTCATTTAATCAGTTCCACCGTGCGGGCGGTGCAGCAAGGCGCACAGCAAGCGCAGACTTCCGCGACGCGCAGCGCAGACAGCCGCTTTGTCAATGACTTAATTGAAATGTGCGAGACCGATCATCTGGCAGCTTCCAATGTACGACTGAGCGATATTGCCGTCGAACCACGTTTCATCCCTGCGCCTGCGTTCGCCACGCCAGGTGAAGAAGATTTAAGTGCAGTGCTCAAAGTCGTCCCCGAAATTGTCGATCATCCGTACCTGCACGCGATGTATAACGTCGATACACTGACCATCAACGACCTGGCGACGGGCGATCGGGCGATCGCCATTTTGGGTGCGCCGGGCACTGGGCGTACTACCGCGTTGATGGCGATGACGCTGCAAAGTTTAGGTAAAATCACATTTCCGCCGCCGTTCGACAAAGTTCAGGCAAAGCTCGACCAGGAAGAAGCGGAAATGAGCGAGAAACAGCGTGCCGTGCGTGTCAAAGAACGCGTGTTGATGGAACAACGCGCGCGTGAACGATTGGCGACCGAAAAAGGTATGACATGGAACGCCGAAACCAATGAAGAACTCAAGAATAAGATACCTTTGTTTAATCAATTGATGCCGATTTACGTGCATATGGGCAACCTGAACTTGAGCGCACTCAACGAATATGGCGCAGAGGTTGACCCCGCCGAACCGATCGTTCGTTCGGTACAGTATACAGTTGCGCGCGTGACCGCCAGCACCATCCCGCGTTATTTGTACGACCGCCTCAACAAAGGCTTGGTCTTACTGCTCATCGATGGCTATGACGAATTGCCCACAAGCGAACAACCGTTGGCGCGTGCGTGGCTGAAAGCGCTGCTGGAACAATACAAAGATAATTTTATCATCGTGACGGGACCTCATGTCGGCTTTGCCGATTTAACCGGATTAGGGTTTACCCCTGTTTTCATGCGTCCGTGGTCAGAAATGGACGCGCACTGGTCATCGCATCGACTGGCGGAATCATGGGGCTCGTTCGGTAAAAAACGCCGTTCCAAAACCGCAAAACCAGACGATGACGCGATCACCCGCGCTCGCGCCAATATAAGAGCCTACACGCCATTTGAAATCACACTTAAGACATGGACAAGCTTTGCCGACGACAGCGATCGTGCCGGCTTTGAAGGTTGGATTCAGGCGTACCTGGCGCGTCAGCTAAGCGCCAACACCGATCAACCGTTAGCGACGCTGCTCCCAAACCTGGTTCGCATCGCGGCGCTGCAAATCGACGAAGGCTATATCACCACGCAGCGCTTACAAGCGTTGGCGATTACAGGCGAGGCATTCGGAATCAAAGAATCGCAGGCGGTCGCGTCAGATAAACAGGAGCCACAAACCGTCGATGCGCTCCGACCAGAAGCCGATATCAAGTCCAACGAGAAAAAAGAAGAAGACGCCGAAACGACCACCGCGCAAGGGCGTTTGCTCGGTTTTCTGCGCCGAAGCGGTTTGTTGATCCGTTATCGTGGTGACCGCTATCAGTTTAAGCACCCATCAATCGCCGCTTATCTGGCGGGGTTAAGCTTCAAAGAAATGGCGAAAGACAGTTTACGCGCCAGAGCCAATCAGCCAAATTGGATACCCGTATTCACCTACGCAGCGGCGCATACCAATCTCGATCTGGTCGTACGTGACCGTTTGACCGCCCCGCCTGACCTCCTGTATACCAGCATTATGGAAGTAGCGCGCTGGATGGCGTTCGCACCGCAGGATGCGGCGTGGCGCGGCGCAATCTTGAAACTGCTCACCGATATGCTGTCCGCGCCATCGCAGTATGGATTGATTCGCTCACGCGCCGCGGCGGCTTTGATCAGCACGCGCGATTTCAAAAATGCGGCGTATATTTTCCGGCGCGCAGCACGCAATCTCAGCCCAGAAATTCGTCGATTGGCAGCACTCGGCATGGGCGCTACGGGCGAAGCCGAAACCGCCAACGATTTGATTCCGTTGTTGGATGATAAAGATATGCAAACGCGCATCGCGGCGGGCTTGGCACTCGGTGCGATTGGCACTGACGAAGCGCTCGAGTCGATGGTGATCGCCTTCACCAGCAGCGATGAACCGGTGCGTCAGGCAATTGGCGAACAACTCGCTTTACTGCCTGAAGAAGGGCACGCGGTTTTGTTCGAAGCGATGAACGAGCAAGATATGGCGGTACGCCGCGCTGCTATTTTCGGGCTGCATCGCACGCGCACGGTATGGGGCTTGATCGCAATTTACCGCGCGTTCTTAGAAGACGAGCAGTGGTATGTCCGCAGCGCAGCACAACAAGCTTTCGAGGAACTTCAGTTTGGGCGCGCTGAACCGCAGACACGTCGCTACCCTGCGCCTGATCAAATTACGTGGTTGAGCGAATGGGCTGCCGAAAAAGGCGAGCAGTTGCCCAGTGGTCAGGGCGCTGCCGATATGTTGATCCGTGCGCTGCAAGAAGGTGAACAACCCGTGCGTACACTGGCGGCGCGCAATATCGGTCAGTTAAGCCACATGTTGTTGATCAAATCGTTGTATACGGCATTACGCGACAAAAATGAAATGGTACGCGCAGCGGCGCATCATGCGCTCGGTGATGTCCAGATCGCACTCGGCAAACCGCTGCCCGCAGCGACTTAAAAACTTTAACGCAAAGGCGCTAAGGCAAAAAACAAGGCGCAAGACATTAAATCATTACGCCTTGCACTTCAACTTTGCGTCTTTACGTTTATGTCTTGCCGTTAATTTTCTTCGGTGGCTTCGACTACATCAGGGAGAATTTCGTTGGTGGGGTCGCACGCCAACACCCGATCAATATCGGTATGGAACAAATACTCCGAGTCGCCCGCCTGTAACAGGATGCGATAGCCGGGGGTTTCCACTTCCGTGACCAGTTGATTAGGGAGCGGGCAGCCCAGACTGCTGTCGCGCCATGTATATGCTTCAACGCTGATTGTTTGCACGCGGCGCGTAGGCAAGCCAGTTTGTTCCGCGACCAAACGCTGGGCGATAAACACGAGTTCTTCGGCAAGCGGGTCAAGCCCGAATGGAGAGTCATCAACGTCGTCGGGCGTCGGTGTCAGCGATGCATCAGCTTCGATGGTGATGAGTGCGTCGGCGGTCGCGTCGGGAGTTTCGGTCGGTGGCACGGCTGTTGGGATGGTCGTCTCGGTTGCGACGACCAATGCGACCGTCGGCACAGGGATTGCCGTAGCGGTATCGCCTGTACACCCCACCAACATCAAAATGACAAAACTCAATGATGTAGTTTGCGGTACGGCGTACCAAGCCCTTCGGCGTCTGACAAGCGACATGTTATTCTGTAGCATCCGAAAGCAGCGCGCCTTCGACTTGCGCGCTCGTCAGCCCTTCGATACTGATGATTTTGTCGCGTCCGGTCGTGCCGGCAACGATCTCGATGTGCTTGACGGGAATATCCAATTGTGCCGCAAGGAACGCGATCAGTTCACTGTTGGCGTCGGGCAAATCAGCGGCGGCGGCGCGCAGACGAATCTTGATCGCACCTTCTTGTAAACCCGCGACTTCGGTGTTGGCAGAACCCGTCAGCACGCGTACGGTGATTGCCGCGCCGCTGCGGGCATCGGTGATTTTGAAATCTCGTTTTAGTGGCATGGCGTCGTTTCCTTAGCCGCGTTTCGCAGGCGAGGACGATAAAGACGGGCTGTTTTTCCAACAATCCGTCTTTATTTTATCACACCCTAGCGCTTAACGCAGAATGTTTGAGATCACCGAAATTACGATGATCACGATCAATGGGCTGAGATCCATCATGCCGGTTTGCGGAAGCAAATTGCGAATCGGCGCTAATACCGGCTCAGTCACGTCGAAGACCAGTTTAATCAGCGGATTACTGCGATCCACGTTTGGGAACCAGCTCAACAGCACCCGCGCCAACACGACAAACTGGAATAATTGCAATACCAAGACAATTGCACCGGTGAAACTATTCATTGTAACGTCCTGTCCTTTACGTTTTGTCCATTGTCCGACGATCTCCAAAAATTGCGCGCCCTACACGAATGCAGGTCGCGCCCTCTTGAATCGCTATCGGGTAATCATCGGTCATTCCCATGCTCAGTTCCGGCAGCTCGACGCCAATATCAGCGCGCAACGCGTCACGTAATTCACGTAGTCCCGCGAACACGGGGCGCGTCGCTTCCATATCCTCGACAATCGGCGCCATCGTCATCAAGCCGCGTATGACTACGCGCGGCATGGCTGTGATTTGACGGATTTCTTCGATCAATCGTGTACGCATTGACCTATCGTGTTCCCATCCATGCGCCGCGAAACCCGACTTGCTCTCTTCGCCGCTCACGTTGATCTCCAGATAGACGCCAATCGGATGCTCACCTTCGACCGCTGCTGCTAATTTAGCGGCTAGCTTCAGGCTGTCCACACTGTGCACGACCTGAAACAGATGCGCGACTTCTTTGGCTTTACGACTTTGTATATGCCCGATCATGTGCCATATCAATGGCGTATCGAACGCGACAGTCACCGCCGGAATTTTGATGGTGCTTTCTTCTACGCGATTTTCGCCAAAATGTTGCACACCTGCCGCTGCTGCTTCTATGACTGCTGCCGCCGAATGTGTCTTGCTCACGGCGACCAATATAACGTCTGTCGGGTTGCGCCCAACTTGAGCACACGCCACCGCAATTTGTTCTCTTACGCGCTCGATATTTTCAGCAATCGTCATTGGTTTTTCTTCGCGACTTCGCGCTTTTGCGATTTATATTTGTTCTACTTTAGGTCATGCAAATGACCGCGCCGAACCGCCCTGTTTTGCCTTTTTCCGCGCGATGCGAGAAAAATTCGTCGGTTCGCTGCGCCGTACAAATATCGGTGATTTCAATCTGCTCGACCCCTACATGCTGAAGATCGCGCGCGTTCGCTGCCCATAAATCAAAATACGATGTGCCATCAGTCGGGTCGATTCGTACCAGTCCGTCGATATCGCCAAAATACGCACGCGCCGCATCGATCACTTCTGCGCCGACCTGATACCGTTCGACGCTGATCGAAGGACCAATGCCCGCGACGATGTTTACGGGCTTACATCCATATGTTTTCATCATCGCGCCGATAATACCCGCTGCCATTCCTTTGACTGTGCCGCGCCACCCCGCGTGTGCCATGCCGATCACGCCTTGCACCGGGTCATGCAGCAGTATTGGTGTACAATCCGCGAAGCGCATGGATAATGGTGTATCGTATCGATCCGTGATCATTCCGTCAGCATGAATAAAACTCGTTTGTTCACGCACCGAGCGATCCGCAATCACAACCTCAACGCCGTGAACTTGCCATACGCTGCACGAACTGGCGTCATCGACGCCGAGCGCGTCATACATACGCATGTGATTTTCACGCACGCACGTCGGGTCATCACCGACACTGCCACCCAGATTGAGTGAGTCGAATGGTGCAGCGCTCACGCCGCCCAAGCGCGTGAACACGCCGTGTGTAACCCCATTCAACCGCTCGAATTGATAATAGGTTAAACCATTACATTCGAATCGCTGCACAAATGCCCCTTGTTTTTTGGTATCGTTGGTTTACATCGTTTCATAATAGCGTTATACTCGGATTGGTTTGGTACTAATGTCCTTCTCATACGAGAAAGACGTTTACAAATTTAAGAAAATTGATACATCACGATATGCTTACGCATGATCAACTCGACATCAATTACGATCATTGCAGTCCGTGACAGCGGAAACAAGCCCCATCTCGTATGGGCACGTGGAGATTGAGGAATCATGAACGAACGTGAACGGGGACGCGCCGACAAAATTCACCTGATGATCGTCGATGATCATCAGCTTGTGCGCGATGGCATCAAAAGAACGTTGGAATTTGAAGACGATATTGAGGTGATTGCAGAATGCAACGATGGCGAAAGCGCGGTACGTGTAGCGGCGCAGCGCAAGCCCGATGTTGTGATTCTCGATGTCAACCTGCCTGTCGTCAACGGTTTACAGGTCGCCAAGCATCTGCGCGCCAACCATGAACGGCTCGCGATCGTTGTTTTGACGGGTTACGATGATATTGGTCAGGTGCTGCACGCCCTAAAAGCGGGCGCACAGGCATACTGTCGTAAAGATATGCCGCCAGATCAATTAATTCAAACGATTCGAGATGTGGCGCGCGGCTACTATGTGATCGAAAATAAACGCATGGATACGCGCGAGGTACAGGCGTGGTATCAGCAAAAAGTTCAAGAGACCGCCGGGACATATGCCTCAGAAACGCAAGAAGCCTATGGAAATCTTAGCCCGCGCGAGATGGAAATTCTAAAATGTGTCACCAATGGACAGAGCAATAAAGAGATCGCACGCCGCTTGAAAATCAGCCAGCAAACAGTCAAGAATCATATGACATCGATTTTGAAAAAGCTGAACGTCCAGGATCGTACTCAAGCCGCTGTTATGGCATTGAATCGTGGTTGGGTGCGCGTCGAAAGCGAAAAATCGAGTAACGGCAAAGTTTAATCTGCAAAGGACTCACAATCATGGTCGAATATCGCAGCGAATCAACCAGAGCGAAAGACGAACTGATCGAAGTGATCACCCAACAAATGAAAACGGTTCGCAACAAGTTGACTGAATTGAAATTACAAATCGATCAGACACAAATCATTATCGACCGTGAGCAAACGCGCAACGCCGATGTCGCCAGTGAACTGCGCACGATTCAAGACAACATCGAAACCGTGCCGCGCCAAGATATTCGCGTCAAATATGACGAAGCCTTAGAAGCGCGTTTTCGCTTGACAACCATGCGCGGACAAATGGAAAAGTTCCAATCGACACGCGGTTCGCTCGAAGAACAACAGCAGTTGATGTCGGCGATCCTCAACAAAATGCAGGGTGTCGATATAATGGCGGCGACCAACGCACCTACCGAAGGCGGCACGGGCGGTAAGACCATCAACGTCGTCCGTATCATTCAAGCCCAGGAAGACGAACGTCAGCGCCTTGCCCGACAGATGCACGATGGACCCGCCCAATCACTGACCAACTTCATTTTGCAGAGCGAAATTTGTCAGCGCTTGTTCGACCGTAACCCAGCACGCGCCGCCGAAGAACTCGTTAACCTTAAAACAGTCGCCAGCGTTACGTTTCAAAAAGTGCGCGACTTTATCTTCGACTTGCGCCCAATGATGCTGGATGATCTTGGCATCGTGCCGACCGTACGCCGCTACGTCGAAGCATTCCGCGAGAAAAATGACCTCAACGTCAAACTGGATATTTTGGGCGAAGAACGACGTTTGCAAATTCACCGCGAAGTCACCATTTTTCGCGGCATTCAGGAATTAATGGGCTATGCCCGCGATTATGCGAACGCCAACGAACTGACGATTCGGCTCGATTTGAGCGGCACACGTATCAAGATTAGCGTTGAAGACAACGGGCGCGGCTTTGACGCGAACGCAGCATTTAGCGGCGAAGACGGACATCAGGACGTGCGCGTTTCTGGATTGATCACCTTACGCGAAAAGTTCGAGTTGATCGGTGGATCGATGCAAGTATTGAGCAGTGCCGAAGCCGAAGGCACATCAGTACGCCTGGAACTGCCCGAATCCGACGATATGATGTAACGATTCGTCAACATGTGTTCCCGTTGGGTACACAGGACGTTAGACCTGTTTGACAATCGAGTACGAATGTTTACACTAGGGTCACACAAGAACCAGTACAATTGAACATGCGCGTCGTGTGCGGACAGTTGTTGACCGCGCAGCCGAACGGAGGGAATTGATGAGTCGTTTGCGGATATTTTTGTTGATCGCCATTCTGGTGTTAGTGGTCGCCGTTGTGGCAGTCTTTGTTATACCCAGCCTTACCCCTGCGCCCGCGCCTGCTGTCGTACAAGGCACAGATAGCGCAACCGCAGTCCCCGCAGAACCAGAAGGAACACCAATCCCGACGGCAACGCCGATCTTGTTCGTCGATCTCGTGCTGGCGGTGCAAGACCTGCCACGCGGTTTCCGCATCACACCCAATGCGGTCGTGCTGCGTCAGTGGCCCGAAGCATCGGCGCCTTTCAATGCTATCACCAGTCTCGAAGATGTTGTCAATAAGATCGCCCGCACGGATATTTTCCGCGAGCAGCCGATTTTGACCAACATGGTCGTCGATGACATTCTCGATTTGGCACGTGTCGGCTCGGATGTCGCGGCGATTTTGCCCGAAGGTCTGGTCGCCGTCTCGCTGCCAGTCGACCGACTGACGGGCGTCGCCAACGGTATTCAAGATGGTGACCACGTCGATTTGATCATTTCGTTGTTATTTGTCGAAGTCGATGAAGACTTTCAATCACTATCGCCAAACCGCCTGACACTCTTCAGTCGTGCCGAAGACGGTACGATTGAACTGCAAGAAGGCATCGAAGGACGCCCAGACCAATCAGCGTTAGGACCCGTCATCGTCGGTCCATCCGAACGTCAACGCCCGCGTCTGGTGACACAACGTACCATTCAAGATGCAATTGTCCTTCATGTCGGCAACTTCCCGGCAGATGGTCGTTACATCGGCATCCCTACCCCGACGCCCGTCCCGCCATCCGATAACCCAGATGAGGAATCGACGCCAGTGCCACCGACGCCGACACCCGCCCGTGATATTGTCACGCTGGGCATCACGCCTCAGGATGCAGTCACATTGACGTGGTATATTGAAGCACGCGTTCCCGTCTCACTCGCGATCCGCGCTGTCAATGACACCTCGCGCACATCGACAAGCGCAGTTACGCTTGATTACGTCATGACCACTTATGGAATTGAACTGCCGGGCAAACTCCCCTACACGATTGAACCCGCCGTTCGCAGCATTCGTCAGTTGGTTGCCGAAAACCAAATCACGTTGGGCGAATAACCGTCGCCAATTTGATGAATAGGGGCATGGTGGATTTTCTTCACCATGCCCTTTCGCCTTTTAACACGTTATCAGGATTTATTGTTACTGGGTGGTAATTTTGCCGCCCGCCCAAGTGAACCATGATTGGAAAATAGTCAGACGATAGAGAGCAATGTATGCTGAACAGAGGCGGTAACGTTCCTTCCGAAAGCAAAAGCCAGATCAGCGTCCTGCTTGTGGACGACATCCCCGAAACGCGCGAAAACATCAAGAAACTGCTGGCATTCGAAGAACAGGAATTTCGCGTGGTTGGCTCGGTCGGCACCGGGCGTGAGGCACTAAAAGCGGCGCAGGAAACGCGCCCAGATATTATCATTATGGACATCAATATGCCGGATATGGACGGCATTGCGGCGACCACCGAAATCACCAAAGCCGTGCCAACATCAGGCGTAATTATGATGTCGGTCAACAATGATGCTGATTATTTACGTCGCGCCATGCAGGCGGGCGCGCGCAACTTTCTGACCAAGCCCATCGACCCGGACGAGTTGTATAACACCATCCGTGCTGTGTATCGCAGCTATGATGCGATCCGCAATCAGCAGCGCGTCATGATGGATTTGCCCGTCGATGTGCGTCAGCCCATCAAGCCCGCGGCGAACGGGGATGGTGAAATCCGTCCCGGTCATGTCCTCGTCGTGTATAGCCCACAAGGGGGCGCCGGCTGCACGACTATTGCCACCAACCTGGCGAGCGGCTTAATGAAGAAAAATATCAAGGTGCTGCTGGTGGATGCCGATTTGCAGTTCGGTGACATCGGCGTATTTTTGAAAGTTCAGTCACAATCCAACCTGATCGATTTGGTGAACAAAGTCGATGACCTGGACACCGACTTTTTCGACTCGGTTGTCAGCAATCACGACAGCGGTTTGAAAATCCTCTTAGGACCGCAACGCCCTGAATTTGCCGAAGAAATCGAAGCGAACCCGACCGCCGTCGCCCGTATCATCGAAAAAGTCGCCAACAGCTACGATTTTATCGTCGTCGATACCGGGCGTCACCTTGATGAAACGCTGCTTTCGCTAACAGACATTGCTACGCGCATCATCATGGTATTGACGCCGACGCTTTCAGCAGTCAAAAATACCAAATTCATGCTCGACTTGTTCGACAAACTGAATTACCCGCTGGAGAAAACCTCGCTGGTACTCAACCGCGTCGAAGATGAGCGCGCGCGTAACCGCGTTACTTTAGCGACGGAAAGCATCGAGAAATTTCTCAAGCGTCCTATCGAAGCGAAAATTCCGGATAGTCAATCGACTGTTTTAAGCGCCGTCATGAAAGGCGTTCCGGCGGTTGCCGTCAACAAAGCGGATCGTACCAAGCCCGTTGTCAAAGAACTGCTTGATTACTCTGACTCGCTGTTCAACGCGTTGATGGGGTCGCAAGGAATCGCCAAAGATGAAGAAGACGACGATAAAAATAAGAAAAAACAAGGTCTAGGGCTGCGACGCGACAAATAACAGTTGGGTATCAAAATCCCAACCCCGCCTGCATTGACGCGCCACGCAATTTCGTCGTATTGTAAATAATCATATCACCCGCCCTATCGAGCAGTTTGGAGTTAAGCGATGTCATCACTACTCAATCGCATTCAAAAAGGTGGAAATTCGAGCGGCGGCTCTGGTGGCAATGGGGGCGACCAGGAACCACCCAATCGAAATTCTTCCACCAGTCCATTGGCGGAATCGGGCACGGGCGGGGCGGACGAATCTCGTCTTTCTGCCATGCGTATGCGTAATCAGGCGGTCGCCGGTCGTCAAGGCAGTGGCACGCGCGATAACACCTATGTCGATTTGAAGACCCGCGTGCAAAATCGGTTGCTTTCAGAACTCGATCAATCCATGGACCTGAGCCGTAAACAGGAAGTCCGCGCGCACATCGAAGAATTGTTCAATGCCGTCCTTGCAGAAGAAAGCATGGTGTTGGCACGTGCCGAACGGCAACGTTTGTTCGAGTCGATTGTCGCTGAAATTATGGGTTTTGGACCGCTCGAACCGTTGTTGGCAGATGAAACCATCACCGAAATCATGGTGAATGGTCCGAAGAATATCTTCGTCGAACGCAAAGGCAATATCTCGCGTGCCAACGTCGCGTTTGAAGATGACGACCATGTTATGCGTATTCTAGATCGGATCGTCGCCCCGCTCGGTCGTCGCGTTGACGAACAATCACCGATGGTTGACGCTCGTTTGCCCGATGGATCGCGTGTGAACGCCATCATCCGTCCAATCTCGCTGGTAGGTCCGACGATCACCATCCGCAAATTCTTCAAGAAACCACTTTCTGTCGAAGACTTGATCGCCTACGGAACGATCTCGCGCGAAATGATCGAATTCTTGCGCGCTTGTATCATCTCGCGCTTGAATCTGGTGGTATCCGGTGGTACGGGGTCTGGCAAAACCACACTCCTTAATATTCTGTCGGGTTTCATCCCCAATGACGAACGTATCGTCACGATAGAAAACGCCGCCGAATTACAGCTCCGTCAGGAACATGTCATCACGCTGGAAACGCGCCCACCGAACATCGAAGGCAAAGGACAGGTCAGTATTCAAGACCTGGTCGTCAACAGCTTGCGTATGCGCCCTGACCGTATCGTCGTCGGAGAATGCCGGAGCGGCGAAGCGCTCGACATGCTCCAAGCAATGAACACTGGTCACGACGGTTCGCTGACTACCCTGCACAGCAACAGCCCACGCGATACGATTGCGCGCCTCGAAGTGATGTGCTTGATGGCAGGCATGGACTTACCCGTGCGCGCCATCCGCGAACAGATTGCCAGTGCGGTCGATGTCATCTGCCATCAGGAACGTTTGCGCGACGGTACACGCAAGGTTGTTAAAATCACCGAAGTACAAGGCATGGAAGGTGATATGATCACGATGTCTGACATTTTTGAATATGAACAGACGGGCGTTGAAGGTGGCAAAATCGTCGGTCGTTTGCGCCCGACTGGCATCCGTCCGAAGTTCACCGACCGGATCGAATCAGCGGGCATCTACCTGCCGCCGTCCGTGTTCGGCGTTGGACGCACGTACTAAATCTAACGGACGCTCAAGCGGCGTAATATGAATATGGCAGCGCCATCGCCATTCGTAAGAACCAACATCCAGGGGTGCGCTTTGACGGGCTCGCCCCTGGCAAACAAGCAGTTCGTTTTAGAGAAAGTGGTGGGGTCGTGGGCATTGAAGTCATTATTCTGATAGGAGCGGTGATCGCCGCTGTCGGCATTCTGATTTGGGGTGTTGTCAGCGTGCGGACGGAAAAAGACATTATCGAAGAACGTCTTGGCGCTTACGAAGAGAACAATCAGCAAGCATTTCTGGAATTGAGCGAAAAAGCCAAAGAAGAAGAAAAAGACCGCGAAAAAGAGCGCCGTCGCGGTATGCTCCAGGAACGCCTGGACAGCATCATCGCAGAACGCAATTTCGCTAAACGCTTTCGTATGCAGCTCGCACGAGCCGATATTAAGCTGACCGTTTCTGAATACGCCGCGCTCCACGTGATTAGCGTATTCGCGTTTTTCACGGTCGGTTATTTCGTGCTGTTCGGCAATCAATTGGTCATGGGCGTGCTGTCTGCATTCGTCGGCTTTTTCGCACCACGCATTTATGTCGCGCGCGCCACGCAGCAGCGTTTGATCCGGTTTGAAAGTCAACTACCCGATACGCTCGGTCTGTGGGTCAACGCCCTGCGTTCTGGGTACAGCGTACTGCAATCGATGGAAGCAATTGCGCGTGATGCGCCGGATCCGACCGCGACCGAATTCAAGCGCGTCGTGCAAGAAGTCCAAATCGGTATCGATATGGAATCCGCGCTCAATCACTTGCTCAACCGCGTCGAAAGCGACGACCTGGACCTGGTGCTGACTGCCGTCAATATCAATCGTGAAGTCGGCGGTAACCTGGCAGAAATTCTGGACGTTATCGGTCACACGGTGCGCGAACGTATCAAGCTCAAGGGCGAGATTCGTGTGCTCACCGCGCAGGGTCGTATTACCGGTTATGTCATTTCGTTCCTGCCGATCATTTTGGCGCTGTTTCTGTATACCATCAACCCCAACTACATGTCGAACTTGTTTGAAAATCGCGCGTGTGGGTGGCCGCTGCTTGGCACTGGCTTAGCGATGATTGGGATTGGTATGGCATTGATTCAGAAGATCGTGGATATCGAGGTGTAATTCATGGATCCTATTTTTGTATTGATCATTGCGGTTGTTGGCGCAGCAGTAGTCGGCGCGCTGGTTTATGTTGGCGTGCGTGAGGACGAAGGACGCGATCCGCTCCAGGAACGTCTGGCGCAGTACGAAGATAAAGACATTCCGCAGTCGCTGGAAGAGATCGAACTATCGCTCTCGTTCAAAGATCGTGTTTTGATGCCGACCGTCAAGCGAGTCGCCAATATCACGACAACCTTCACGCCGCAAAAGCAACTTGAAGATATTCGCCATCAGATCGAACTGGCAGGCATGACCACCGATGCGGCATCGTTCTTCACGCTGCGTATTTTGGTTACGGTGGCGATGGGCGTCGGCGCATTTCTCGTGTTCTGGGTCATCGCCCCAAATGCGTTCCCGCGCACGCAAGCGCTCGCCTTCACGGTCGGCTTTACCGCCATCGGTTACTTCTTGCCGATTATGCTCGTCAAAAGCCGCATCAAGCGTCGCCAGAATTCAATTATCAAGGCGTTGCCCGATGCGCTCGACTTGCTGGTGATTTGCGTCGAAGCAGGTCTCGGCTTCGATATGGCGATGGGCAAAGTGTTTGAAAAGTGGGATAACGACCTCGCGGTCGCGTTCGGTCGCGTGCTGCGTGAACTTCAATTAGGCAAAAGCCGCCGCGAAGCGTTGCGCGATATGGCAACTCGTATGGATGTCCCCGACGTGACCACGTTTGTCGCGGCGATCATTCAGGCGGATCAACTCGGCGTTAGCATGGGCAAGATTTTGCGCGTCCAAGCCGACCAGATGCGCGTCAAGCGCCGTCAGCGCGCACAAGAAAAAGCGCATGAAGCGCCAGTCAAGATGATTATCCCGATGGTATTCCTGATATTCCCATCGATCTGGATCGTGTTGTTGGGTCCGTCGATTATCTTGCTGTTCGGCAGCCAGGAAGCTAACGCAGTCTTCTAAACCATCGAAACATGGATACACGACGACAGGCATAACCATCAAGCTGCTTAAGACTTCACCGGAGAAGCTCAGATAAGCCTGAGCTTCTTTCGTTTGCGGGTGATAACCCGCACGTGAGTTTCAACTATGAATGCTTTTCTCGATTTACTTTTTCCTCCGCGCTGTGCGGTATGTACGCGCGTTGATTATCTTTTGTGTCCGCGCTGCTTGGCATCGCTGCCCCCACCATCAACCTTCAATCGTGCCGCGCCCTCTCCTCTCCACGCCGTCACTGCAACAGGTTATCATGTCGATGCGCTTCGTGCGCTCGTCAAGACGATGAAATACGCCAGTGATCTCAAAACGGCGCGCCATTTGACCGTCATTTTGGCAAAGCGGCTGCATAATGCGCTTACCCTAACGGGCTGGCAAGTCGATTTATTGGTGGCAGTACCGCTCCATAACAGCCGCCAGCATAAACGCGGATTTAATCAAGCGGCGCTGCTGGCATCGGCACTGGCAGATCAAACCGGGCTGCTTTATGCGCCGTCTGCCCTACAGCGCACGCGCGCGACCCGATCTCAGGTTGGTTTGGATATGCACCAACGACGGCTGAATATGTATGGCGCATTCCAGGCGGAGTCGTCACTGGTGGCAGGCAGGCACATCGTGCTCATTGACGATGTATTTACCACAGGGGCAACACTGGCGGCAAGCGCAGAGGCATTGATGAATGCAGGCGCGCACAGTGTATATGGTTTGACCGTGACAACAGCCCCACTTACCCCTTAAAATTACTTTTTCACGAGGAGTGAATCATCATGGATATTAAAGTTCGTGCCGATAACATCAACATCAATCCGGTAATGGAGGAGCACATTCTCAAAAAGTTAAATCGATTAACGCGCTATTTACCGAATATTGCCGATGTCTATGTTGAATTTACACGCCAGCGCAGTCGTCACGGCGACGACCAAACCATCGCCCAGATCACGGTGCGCCATATGCGTGGCACAATTTTACGCGCCGAAGAAGCGGTTGAAGGCGAAAACATCGAAGCCGCGTTGACCAAGGCGTTGGATAATATGTACCGCCGAATCGAACGCTTTAAGGGCAAACAAACGCGCAAGGGGAAAACACGTTTTAGCCTGTCGTTGGAAGAACTCGATCTCGCGGAAGAAAGCCCGCACGAAGAACCAGCATCCCAGACACTCGCGACCGCGACTAACCCACAGCCTGAAGAAATTATCAGGCGCAAAACGGTCGATCTTGTCACGATGAACGAAGAAGAAGCCGTCGAACAACTTGAATTGCTCGGTCACACATTTTTCATGTTTTTCAACGAAGGCACCATGTCGGTCAATGTGCTGTATAAGCGCAAAGACGGCGGCTACGGCATTCTTGTCCCCAATTTGGTATAGATACCTTATCGGAGCGACCTGGTGGATCGCTCCGATAACATTCTTTAATGACTTCTAATGTAAAGAAAAATGTTAGTTTTAACACGACCAGCATGTCAGCGAAAATCATCTTTTTGCCACAACGCCCGCAGCGTAAGATATTTGCGCAGTTCGTACCATGCCATTAAGCCGCTCAAACGCAGTCCATGCAGCCCAACCCGATAACCTTTAAGCGTGATAAATCGCCACCAAAAATGGCGAAGCGGCTGCAAGATATAATTTTGCGGCTTAGGACGACTCCCCTGCTCATACATAATTTGGGCATCATAACGTGTATAGCGGCGCTGTTTATCGCGAAATTGACGCGCATCGCGATAGTTATGATGCACGATGGGGTGTTCAAGCACGCCTTCACGTCCATTTAAGCGCACCAATTCGTGAACGCGCACCGCCGGGTCGTAATTCGCCGCACCGACTTTGAGCACGCGTAACTGATAATCGGGATACCATCCCGCACCCAACGTGAGCTTGCCAAAAATGAAATTGTGACGCGGCATTTTGAATCCGGCATAACCATCCTGCAAGATCGCCGCCCGAATTTCTGCGCCGAGTTCCGGGGTAATGCGTTCATCGGCATCGACGAAAACAACCCAATCAGCACCGCCCATAACCGCATTGAGCGCCATGTTTCGCTGCTGTGCATAATCTTCAAAGGGATGCTGCATAACTTCTGCGCCCGACATACGCGCAACATCAACGGTATCATCCGTACTGTGCGAATCGACGACAATCACACGATCTGCCCAGCGCACACTGGCAATACACGCAGCGATATGATGACCTTCGTTATAGGTCAAAATGATGGCAACCAGCGTCATGGTGACTTTCTTTTCAATTTGTGTCTTTGTGTTGATAGTTTTTTATCGCCAGTTGTTCGATTTGGCGATAAGCATCGCGGAGCGCGGCATCGTCGGTTTGAGCGATCTTACGACGCATCCCCTGGATGATCATCCAGCGGGCTAAACGCGCCTTCCAAGTCGGGTAATGCTTATCGTATAAGCACAGTCGGCTTTGCCACAAATAGACCATCGCTTGCGGACGCATCTGCGCCGTGCTTTTTCCCGCTAGATGTACGCTATGCGCCGACGGGACACACATCACACTGTAGCCCGTATTGCGAATACGCCATGCCCAGTCGATTTCTTCACAGTACATAAAAAACTCGTGATCGAACGCGCCAGTCCGTTCGATCACCTCACGCTTGAGCATCATCGTCGCGCCCAGCACAAAATCAACCGGAAACGGCTGAACGCCCTCATAAAACGCGCGTGGATACCGTCCGTTGAACCGATTTTCGATCAAGCGTCCGGGCGTCGGAAAAAATTCTGTCCACAACTGGCGTAAGCCAGGAAACATAAAGGCGCTGTGTTGAAAACTGCCATCTTCATACGTGAGCCGCGCCCCGACCAACCCAACTTTAGGATCGTGCATGAGCGCCTCGTATAACGCGCGCGTCGCCCCACTTGTCGTGATCGTATCGGGGTTAAGCAAATAAACCGCGTTAGGAAGTGCGATTTTGGCGTCTCCTATCCTCGCTTGTGTAACAGCGGCGTTTAGAGGGAGAGGCGTATCCGGTAACTTGAATCCAATCTGGCGCAACACGCGATTATTACCGCGCACAAAACCGAGATTTTCTGCACTGGCGATCACGCGTACATCCGAAAACTGCGCCTGAATCGCCTCGACCGTATCATCTGTAGACGCATTATCGATCACCCATATCTCACTGGATAATCCGCTTGCACGCAAATCATCGCGCACCGAGCGGATCGCCTGTAAGACCAGATCGCGCACGTTCCACGACACGATGACGACCGCTAGATCAAGAGTGCTATTCCGTTCATTGGGCATGGAGCGCCATGCCCCTACAATCGCGCATCTTAATTCCCAATCGTCGCTAGGTTTAAGCCCGTAGCAGCGATGAAGGCATCCCAGCCCTCAAGATCAATTTCCGTGACGCGGACAATACGAGTCTGGGCAAGCAGCGGCTGTAAAAGTGCAGCGCTATCCGCATTTTCCGCCAACGCAATCAGTGCATCTTTAAGTGCCTCGCGTGAGCCAAGCGGCAGCGACGGCGGCATCATCAAAATGGCGTGTGGCATGGTAGCGTTTTGCGGCAGTTCACGCACATCGCCGTCGAACGCCGTGAGATCGGCGCTCGCAATACCAGCAGCATCGCAATCACGGTCGGCAACAGCCTGAAGCAGCGCTTCGGTATCATCGTAATCAGTGATATTACGCAGCGAAGTCGGTGAGACACCGCTTGCCTGCATCATCAACGCTGGGACAAGCCATGTAAACGCGTCACTCACACTGATACGACAGAAGCGGCGGTTCTCCAGTTCGATGATGTTATCGATGGTCGATGCACTCGGCACGACGATGACGATTTGTTCACCCGTTCCGTTTTCACGCTCGATAAATAACGCTGGTACGGCGCACGCTTGCGCGAGCGCGGCGGCATATGTAATGCCATCCACCCATGCCACTGCAACAGGACCTGCGGGCGATGCACATAACGCCGTCAATGCATCTGCGCCACGTTCAGCGACCTGTATGTCTACAGCAATGCCAGCGCTCTCCAGCAGCGCCGCGCTCACATCATCGACCGCGATGTTGATTTCACTGCGCGACACATTGCGCACGTCCGTGAACAGCATAACGATCGGGTTATCTTCACTCCCCGGGGGTGGCGGGGTGGCGATAGTTGGGAGCGGCGTCGAGCGCGGTGTAAAGGTCGGTGTCGGCTGCGACGTGGGTCCTAAATCCGGCGCAGCGCTGCGACAGCCTGCCAGCATAACAACGGCGATCAAGATGACCACCAAAACATGATGTGTGAAAAAGCGTGAGTCGGTAGGCACTTGTGCGCCTTCCTCATGATAAAAGCGGATAAAGTTTCCCTATTCTATCGCGGATTCTTCTTGCCGAACGTAAGTTTAGTCGTCACTTCGCGGATCGTGGTTTTTGGCAAACTTGTCACGTATACAGCCAGATAATTTTCGACCCTCGGGCGATGCAGTTTGATCGCCTCACGCAGCACCCATGAGATCGCCTTGACAATACGCTTATCCTTTTCGCTTTTGAGCGCGTCGATATGCGCGAACGCCAGCGCGACTGGGCGTTCATCCGATGACTCGCGCACAGAACGGATTAGGATGACGAGACTGGCACGCTGCAAATTCAAGTTCGGTGACGCACACAAGCGCTGCAAAAACGCACGCCACGCCTCCCATCGTGCCAACAGTTCATCCGCCGTGAAAATCGATTGACATGTGCCATCGATTTCTTTCCAACCCTCTAATTGACGTAACCAGCGCTCGAAGTTCTCAAGCGGCATAAGCTGCCTTAACGACTTGTATTCGCCCAACACCATCCCTGCCAACAGCCGATGATCGACTGATTCTCCACTATATAGCACGTCGAGCACTGCTATCCAATCGTCTAACATCAGTGTTCGATGTGCTGACGCCCATGTCTTCACGAAAAGACGTAAGTGTGGCACAGGTATTCCATATTCGGGGCGGCTTGATCCACTATTGTTTTCTGTAGTGCCTTTGCGACCGCCTCCATGCAGCGCCATTTGAATAAAATCTTCAAAATCTGTCGCCTTTTCGCTCACGGGATTAACTCAATTTGACGTGCACCGACATTTCGATTGACCTCCGAAATTTCGACCTGTTCATGTATCAAGCCCGCCCAGCAGTTTTGCGGGTTACGCGCTTCTAACCGTGTCATGCGAATCGCGCCCCAGACCACACTGCGCGTGCCCGGTGCGAGATAGCTGTAAGTATTACCCGTTTCGGGGTCTTGTACCGTCGTCAGCGTTTCAGCATCTCCGACCGCCCACCGCCAGGGATAATCACGTGCCGCCGTCGTACAGTCGATGCCGACACGCCACGCGCCCGCCTCTTCAAACCAACCAAGCGTACTTTCAAACTGATCCCAGTCATAGACCGTACCGGGCGGCGGACCGCTCGTACGAATCGGCACATCGCTGTAATTTTCGATTGTCAACTTGAACACCAGCAGGTCGCCAATCGGCATGGTGATCGCCGTCATGCTTAGGCTTTCAGCGTTGGTAGGCGGTGTGATCAAGTCGCCTGGCTGTTCACGGGTCGCAGTATAGCGATTGTCAAACGGCTGAGTCTCAAAGACAACCGTTGCCCCGTTGGGCTGCGCCACGATTTGCGCCAGCGGCTTACCGCCCTGCTCGATACGGAAATCGACTGAACGGCGCACTTCCTGACCCACCAGATCACGGGCGAACGCCACCAGTGTGTAATCGCCATCCGGCGGTGGATTTGCGCCCAGATCAACGCCACCATCGAAGTCGTACAGATGCCGCCCTGCTTCGCCGCGCTGTGTTTCTTCAATCCGTTCAGGAATGAAAATCAGCGCGCCACCCTCGCGCGGCTGCAAATATACAGAGAGTGTTGAGTCTTTGACCAAAAAGACATTGACCTGTGTTCGATCTGAGATTCCGTCCTGATTGGGCGTAAAGGTCGTCGGGAATACCGTAAACTCGGTAATTTCGGGCAGCGGCGCGTCACCATCCTCGATGAGCAAGATACCAGTGACTTCGGCGGCTTCAGAACTTTCTGTAGCAGTCGCGGATAGTCGCCATATATACGTGCCATCTGGAATTAATCGGCGAAGCACTTCACCGCTGATCGTTTCGCCACCGCGTGTAAATCCATCGACGACGCCGCTAAACGCAACATTGTAATCACCAGGCGCGCGTGCTTCGTCTTGCCGAAAAACGAACGTCGTCCCGTCATCGCTTGTCAGCGCCAGCGTAACGGTAGCCGCGCGTGACAGTCCATAGCTAAATACTGTCACATCGTCACTGCCATCAGCGTTCGGGGTGATCGTTGTCGGTTCAAACGCCGCCGCCGAGATCAATGCACGCGGCGGGTCAAGCAGCGCTATACCAGCGACAATCACGATGATTCCCGCGACCAACGCTGCCAGCACAGTCAAAATAATGGGTAGCCGCATCGCACCTCAGGTTTAGTATGGGGTCGTTTAGATAGACAATCAGTCTAGTCGATGCGTTCCGTTTTTTCGAGTAACGATTGTTGGGGTTATTGCGAACGACATCCCCCCACAAACCGTTACGGACTGCGCTTTGTAGGGGCAGAACTCAGACCCGCCGGCACTGGCGACTCACTGGGTCGCACTTACTGCTGCTGCTGTTGCTGCTGAATTTGAATATCGAGCGGGACTGGAGGCGCGGCTTTGCGACTACTGCTGATAGGCAACGACGATGGCGGTTCGACGCGATCATACTGGATCGGCTGCATCGACTCGTCGGTCGGTATCGAGTCCATGAGTTGAATTTTCACACCGACCTCTAAAATTTGTTCGCCGACGCCCTTATACACACCGCGCGTTGGCGGCACATCGTCATAGTCGCGCCCGATTGCAACGCGGATGTGATGCTCGTTGGCAATCACATCGTTAGTGGGGTCGATTCCTACCCACCCCAACGATGGAATGTAGCATTCGACCCACGCATGGCTTTGATCAATGGTCGCCGCGCTGCCGAAACGGTTTTCTTGCACCAGATAACCACTGACATAGCGCGCAGGAATGTGTAATTCGCGGCAGATCGAGAGCATAACGTGCGCATAATCCTGACAAACGCCTTTGCCATCGGTCAAAATATCGTCGATGGTCGAATCGACCGTCGTCGTATTGGGCATATATTCAAAATGCCTATACAAGCGCGATCCGATCATACGCACCGTCGAAAGCGGATCATTCAGCCATCTTATATCAAGCTGATTCATCAACTGGATGAGGTGAGGCGTGGTATAGACGAACTTGCTCGGCAGCAGCGTATCGAACAAATCGGGTTGTGCCGCCGCTGCGCGCAGGTCGTCCCACTCATGTGCACCGACAGACAGCGGCGGTTCAGTTGGCGGACGTATTTCAACGAGCGACTCGGCGATTACGGTCAGTCGTTCGTGCGCACCGGGAATGTTGAAGCTGTGGATCACATTGGAGAGATGGTCTCGGTACGAATGCAGTACCGCCTTCGGGTCGAGCCGGACACGAAAGCTGAATGTATGTTGGCTGCCTTCAGAACGCGGCTGCATGTGCAGCACCATGACGCTTTCGCGCACGGCTTGACTGTAACGGAAAATCGTCGTGTGTTGAATCGTGTAATACACAGTCATGATGCACTTTCAATCGTATACGAAATATAGGTTTCAAAGAGGGCTTCGTGAATGTGATGACACAAACTTTGAATTTCGTGCAGGTACGTGTGTAAATCGGCGTTCAACACATCATCGACCATATCGTAACTGAGCATACTGTGCAGCCGTCCGGCAGCGCGATGCAGCCGGCTTTGTTTAGGCGCGCCGGTTTCATCAGAGATTTCGCGCAGCGCCCCGGTCAATTGTTCGACACAAAAACGCACGGCATGCGGAAATAACGGATTAAACAACAGGAATTCGATGATCCAGCGCGATTGCAAATCGCCGTGGTACACCTTGCTGAACGCTTCAAACGACGTGACTGATTTAAGCAGACCAATCTTTTGGATGTAATCGTCGCTCAGACTGTCACCATCAAGCATCCCACCAAAATGGACATCGAGCACGTGCGCGACCGCTTGCGCGCGTTCGATATAGCGACCGACTTGAATGAACTGCCAGCCTTCGTTGCGGTTCATGGTCGCGTCGGTGATGCCCTGAAACAAATGTGATCCTTCGCGAATGGCGCGGAAAAATTCGTGCGGTTGGTGTCCCCACACTTCTTCCATACTGGCGCATTTCATATCCAGATAGACTTTGTTAATCTGCGTCCACATCTCGCTGCTGATTTGTTCGCGTATTTGACGCGCATTTTCGCGCGCCAGCGCGATTGTCTCGCTGATAGATATGGCGTTGGTCGCATCGAAGGTGAGAAAGTCCGTCAACGCATAGTCATCTTCCAGAATTTCACCGACGGGCGGCGTCCACAGGCTGTATAACAAACGTTCACGACGTTGACGCAGCGGCGCGGTCGATGATTCATCCAACACAAGATTGAGATGGACATCGACCATACGCGCGGCGTGTTCGGCGCGCTCCAGATTTCGGCTCAACCAATAGAGACTATCCGCGACTCGTGAGAGCATCATCATCCTTCTTAGGTGAAAGGTGAAAGCAGTTCGTGTGACTTTCACCGTTTGTCTTTTATGTGCTTTTACTCGTATAAAACCCATGTGTCTTTGCTGCCGCCGCCTTGCGACGAATTCACGACTAACGATCCACGCCGAAGCGCGACGCGCGTTAGCCCCCCTGGAACGATCTTGACGCTTTCGCCGCTCAAGATATACGGACGCAGATCGACATGGCGTGATTCGATTTGACCATCGATAAAGCACGGTGCGCGCGACAATTGAATCGTCGGCTGCGCGATGTAATTACGCGGGTTGGCTTCGAGGCGTGCCTTGAATTCCTGACGTTCGGCAGCAGTGCTGTGCGGTCCAATCAACATGCCATAGCCACCGCTTTCGCCCACCGCTTTGACGACCAGTTTATCGAGATTATCGATGACATAAGCGCGGTGCGTTTCTTGATCACACAAAAACGTCTCGATATTCGGCAAGATCGCGTCTTCGCCCAGATAATACTTAATGATCGCCGGAACGTAATAGTAAACCGCTTTGTCATCGGCAACGCCTGTGCCAATCGCGTTCGCCAGCGCGACATTGCCCGCACGATAGGCGTTGAACAAACCCGGAACCCCCAAAATTGAATCAGGGCGGAACGCCAACGGATCGATAAAGTCGTCATCGACGCGGCGATAGATCACATCGACACGACGCAGCCCTGCCGTCGTCCGCATATAGACGATGTTGTTATGCACGAGCAGGTCACGCCCTTCGACGAGTTCGATTCCCATCAAGCGCGCCAGAAATGTATGCTCGAAATAGGCAGAGTTATGCACGCCCGGTGTGAGCAGGACAATCGTCGGCGCGGGGTTGCCATTCGGCGCGAGATGTCGCAGCGTATTGAGCAGCGCTTGTCCGTAATAATCCACCGGTCGCACGCCGTAATTGGCGAATACTTTGGGGAATACCCGCTTCATGACCTGACGATTCGCCAGCATATAGCTGACGCCACTCGGCACGCGCAGATTGTCCTCCAAAATGGCGAACCTTCCATCGGGCATACGAATCAGGTCAGTCCCGCACACGCTGACATACAAATTATGGGGAATATCGACACCGCGCATTTCGCGCCGGAAATGATGACTGCTGTAAATCAGTTCGTGCGGTACGACACGATCCGCAATGATTTTGCCACTATGATAAATATCGTGCAGAAATAAATTGAGCGCGGTAATCCGTTGAGTCAGCCCTTTTTCGATAGTTTGCCATTCGACACTGGGGATGATGCGCGGGATCAGGTCATATGGAAAGATTTTTTCCGTGCCTTCTTCATGCCCATATACGGTAAAGGTGATTCCCTGATGTAAGAAATTCATGTCTGCCGACGACTGACGATAACGTAGTTCTTCCGCCGTCAAATCGAGCAGCCGTTCGTGCATAGTGGCGTAATGCCCGCGCGCGCTGCCGTCATCATTAAACATTTCGTCATAACAACCCGCTTCGAGCGTGTAATTGACAAACGGTTGAGAAATGGCGAGAGTCGTGGCTTTTTGCATCATACATGAACCTTTTAAGCCTTCGTTCGATCAAATCGCAGAGTATAGAACAGTCGCGATACGAACGGTCTAGGCGAACTATGCTAAGTTTAGCGTGAGATCGATTATACAAAGTGACGAAAAATTTAGGTACAATACTAGTTACACCCCGCAACGCTTCAACATCGTTGAACTGAGGACACACGTTGACCGACTCTTTAGGTGCAAACGAATTTTACGCCATCCCCAACGCCGAAGCGGATGCCGACGGCATCATCACGCTGCCGTTGATCCCTTTACGCGGGATGGTGATTTTCCCGAACGTAGTTTCGCCCGTCTCATTGATCACACCCGGCGCACGCAGCGCCGCCGAATTTGCGCATAAACAAACAGCCGTCGCGCTGGCACTTCGCAGCCTGGATTATGGCAAAACGAGTTACATACTGGACGATTTTTACAGCGTCGGTGTCGAAATTGCAATCGGACGGACTTTTAAACTCCCAGACGATATGCAAAGCGCATTGGTGCAGGGACGGCGGCGCTTGCAAATCGTCGAAGTCGTGCAATCGACGCCCTACCCTACCGTCAAGGCGCGTGTTATAGAAGAGGAAAAGGGCGACGCCGACAATACGGATGCGATGGTCGAAATGGTCTTATCATTGTTTCAGCGTGCCAGCGACATGAGCGAAAACATGCCGGACGATGTGCTGATCTACGCACTCAACATCGATGATCCGAGCTGGCTGGCAGATTTGATCGCGTCAACGCTCACGCTGCCAATCGAAGAACGTCAGGGGCTTTTGGAAACCGGCAATGTCGAAGCACGCTTACGACAGCTTGCAACCTTGCTCAGCCAACAGTTGAATATGTTGGAAATAAAGGATGAGATCAGCAGTCAAATTCACGCCGAAATGGATCGTGGTCAACGCGAAATGTATCTGCGTGAACAGGTGCGCGTGATTCAGGAAGAATTAGGCGAAAGCGATTTTTTCCAAGCAGAGATGGACGAAGTTCGCGAGCAGATCATGAAAGCCGAACTGCCGCCTGAAATCCTCGAAAAGGCGCTGAAAGAACAGCAGCGCCTGGCGATGATGACGCCTATGGCACCGGAAGTCGGCATGGTGCGCACCTACATCGACTGGCTGACGAGTTTGCCATGGCAGCAGCAAAGCGAAGATCAACTCGATTTGAAGCACGCCGAAATCATCCTTGACCGCGAACATTACGGCTTGCCGAAGATCAAGGAGCGCATTCTCGAATACATCGCCGTGCGTAAAGTGCTGGCGGAACGCGATGCCAAAGTCGTCGAAACCGGTGAGACCATCGTGACCGAAAAAGTAAAAACACCGGATGCCAGCCCAATTTTGTGCTTCGTTGGACCTCCAGGGGTTGGCAAAACATCGCTCGGTAAAAGCATCGCGTCAGCGCTCGGTCGCACGTTCGTGCGCGTCAGTTTGGGCGGCGTGCGCGATGAAGCTGAAATTCGGGGACATCGGCGCACCTATATCGGTGCAATGCCCGGTCGCATCATCCAAACTATGAAACGTGCGGGAACCGTCAACCCAGTATTTGTGCTGGACGAAATCGATAAGCTTGGCATGGATTTTCGCGGCGACCCGGCGGCGGCGCTCTTGGAAATACTCGACCCCGAACAAAACTACGCCTTCAGCGATCATTATCTTGACGTACCTTATGATCTCTCCAAGGTATTCTTCATCACGACCGCCAATGACCTCGATCCACTGCCGCCTGCCCTCTTGGATCGGCTGGAAATCATCGAACTGAACGGCTACACCGAAGAAGAAAAGATCGCCATCGCGCGCCAGTTCTTAATTCCGCGCCAGCTTGAAGCACACGCACTCGAAGACAAGAAAATCTCATTCGAGACACCGTCGCTGCAAACCATCATCCGTGAATACACGTATGAGGCAGGCGTGCGAAATTTGAACCGCGAGATCGCCAATATTTCGCGTAAAATTACGCGTCTTGTGGCGGAAAATAAGAAAGCGCCATCGCGCATTGGCAAAGCACACGTCCACAAGTTTTTGGGGACGCCACCGTTCGATGATTTGCGCGCTAACGAAATCGATGAGGTCGGCGTTGCGACTGGACTGGCATGGACACCCTACGGCGGCGATGTGCTAACCATCGAAGTGCAGGTATTACCCGGCAAAGGCACCTTGATGATGACGGGGTCGCTTGGCGACGTGATGCAGGAATCAGCACAAGCCGCCTTAAGCTACCTGCGCTCAACATCCGAAACGCTGAACGTGCCATACGACGACTTTGAAGATTTCGATATTCACATCCACATCCCCGAAGGCGCGGTGCCGAAGGATGGACCCAGCGCAGGTATTACGTTGGCAGCGGCGATGATCAGCGCGTTCACCGAGCGCAAAATTCGTCACGACATTGCGATGACGGGCGAAGTCACGCTGCGTGGCAAGGTGCTGCCTGTCGGTGGCATTAAAGAGAAAGTGTTGGCGGCACGGCGCGCACGAGTGCTGCGTGTACTCATGCCCAAACAAAATGAGAAAGACCTACAGGATATTCCCAAAGAAGCGCTGGCGGACATGCAGATCATATTCATCGAGAATATGGAACAAGTGTTGGAACATGTGCTGACCGATGTACCGACGGGTGAGCTTAAACGCGATAAAATTCGCCGCGAACGCAGCGAAAAAGACAAAGAACAGGACGAGAAATAACCACATTACCGGACTTTGAACGATGACGACTCTCGACCTTTGGCAGACGATCAAGAATGGACGCACCGCGCAGCTCGATTGGTTGAGCGAAAACGCGCCGATTGAAACAATTGCGACCGCGCTGACAGCGATGGCGAACAGTGAAGGCGGCACGCTGCTTATTGGCGTGCTGGGACCCACCGGGACGGTGGTGGGCGTCAAAGACTCGGACAATGCCATTGACCGTGTGCTTCAAGCCGCTCTGTCGCTGGAGCCGCCGTTGATCATGCCCATGCCACGCGCGACACACGTTAAAGATCGTCCGATCGTGGTCATCTCAATCCCATCGGGGATGCCGCATGTATATGCGCTGGATGGGCGCTATTTGTTCCGCCAGGGCGCAGACAATGCCGCGCTCAAGCCGCGCGATCTGCGCCGTTTGTTATTCGAGCGTGGCGATGCGAGTTTTGAAACAGAAATCGCATCGGGTGCAACGCTGGATGATCTGGATTGGATCAAAATCAAGGCGTATGCGGGCAGCGTCGGCGCGGCGAACGACGACGCAGAACTCCTGCTGCTCAAACGAGGGTGTTTGGCACGGCGTGACGAACACATGAAGCCAACTCACGCAGGAATTTTGTTGTTTGGCAAAGATCCACAGTCGTTCAATCGCGGCGCGATCATCACAGCAGTGCGCTTCGCAGGCACGATGATGAGCGATACGTTTACGCGCTTGGATATTGCCGGAACGCTGCCAGAACAAGTGCGCCGCGCCGAAACATTCTTGATCGATCACATGCGCAAAGATGTAACGTTGGGCAAAACAATGGCACGCGATGAACAGTTCGAGTATCCGCTCGAAGCAGCGCGTGAATTAGTGGTCAACGCCGTCGCGCATCGTGACTACAACATCACTGGCGATGAAATTCGCCTGTTCATTTTCAGCGATCATATGGAAGTGAGCAGTCCAGGCGGCTTGCCGGGACCAGTCACAGTCAGCAATATCAAAAACGAGCGCTTCTCGCGCAATCCAGCAATCGTGCAGGTGCTTTCGGATATGCGGTTTATCGAGCGGCTCGGTTATGGTGTTGACCGCATTTATGATTTGTTGGACGAGAAAGAACTGCCACCGCCGCGCTTTGAAGAGACCGCGGGTGGGTTTCGCGTCACCATGTTCAGCCGCCCAGAAGCAGGACAAGCGACCATGCCACCGTCCGCCGCTCATGCCGCACCCATCGTGCATTTCGATGGTACCTATCAGGGTGTCGCCATAAATCCGCGCCAGGAAGCAGCGTTGATCCATCTGCACGAAGGCAGTACGCGCATCACCAACAGCGATTTGCAAGAACTCTGCCCCGATGTCCACGCCGAAACCATCCGGCGTGATCTGGTTGATCTGGTCAATAAACGCATCCTGAAAAAACTTGGCGCGAAGCGTGGGTCGTATTACGTACTAAACGCAGATTTCACGCCGTAGTCAAATCATCGTTTGTCCATCGAACGAAATTCGCCTATGCTGAGTATTGTCATCAACACCGTATTCAAGTGGAGGTATATGCACAGCACACTGGTGAATGATCCTTCTCTATGGAATCGTGCCGTACGTCATGGACTGCGTTGGCTGTTGTTCACCGCGCTGCTGTTTATATCGACCGCATCGACGTTTGCTGTACCGGAGGTGGAACTTGACTATTCTCCCGTCGCGCAGTTTCCACCAGTGGGCGGCAGCTGCGGCGCCGAGATTGAAGACGCACTAGAGCGCGTTGGTACGGTGTGCGAAGGTGTCGGGCGCAACCAAGCCTGTTATGGCAACGCCATGATCGATGTACGGCTGCGACCCAACCTGCAAGCCGTCGCATTCGAGCGCGTGGGCGATATTGCCGATCTTGCTGTATTCGAGCGCATTCAAACGACGCCATACAGCGATATGATGGAAACGTGGGGAATCGCGCTGCTCAAAGCCCAGGTCAATTTGCCGCGCTCACTACCCGGTCAAAATGTAACCTTTTTGTTGTACGGAGATGTCGTGCTGGATACCGATACGTCGACGATGCGGGCATTCACCGTGCAGACGCGCGTTGGCGGCATCGCGTGCGACGAAGTCCCAACATCCGCGCTGCTCATTCAAACGCCCGACAATCGCCGCGTGCGGATGGAGATCAACGGCGCAGAATTGATCCTCGGTTCGACAGCACATGTAACCGCGATTAAAAATGACGAGATGATTATTTCGCTCTTAGAAGGCGAAGGCATCTTGAATGTGATGGATGAACAACGCATCCTGATGCCGGGTTCGGAAGTGTGGATGCCCCTTGGCGGCGAAGACGGCTTGACGATTATTGATGTGCCGTCAGAAGTGCGCGCGTTCGATTTGAGCGACGACTCGAATTTACCACTCGATTTACTCGAACGCGATGTTGAAATTCCCGAACCGATTCCTGTTGAGTCGACCGAAGAAGCACCTGCCGACTCGGCTGGTGATGCCGAAACCACTACGGACGAAAATGGATGCATCGACATCCTAGTCGCGTGGGAATTCACGTATCGAGTACAGTCTGGCGACACCCTTTCCGTGATTGCATCAGCGGCGAATATCGACATTGAAACATTGATGGGTGTCAACTGCATCACAGATGCAAACCTCATCGTGGTTGGCAGCGTGCTGCGTGTACCGATCTCCATCCAGCGACCGCCGACTCCCGTCACATCGGGTGATCCGAATACTGGCGGCGGAACGGGCGACAGTGGCGGCGGCAATCCAGGAGGCAGCGGTGGGGGTGGTGGCGGATTAATCCGTATTGATGCCAACCCAATTCGTCTGTCACCCGGTCGATGTACATTCATTACATGGAGCGTCGATAGTTTTGTCGGTTACAGCGCCACCTTGCTTGGGAGACCAGTACCAGGAATCGGCAGCTTGAGCGACTGTCCGACACAGACCACGACTTACACGCTGACGGTGACTTATCAAACTGGTCAATCGGGGTCCGTATCGATAACGGTGGAAGTCGATCCGACTGGCGGTGTGGATGAAGCATTCTGCGGTGATCTGATTTGCCAGCGAGAACTCGATGAGGATGCGAATACTTGTCCGGTGGATTGCAACACGTGACAAAAGATGGTCATGCAGTCCCTTTGTAAGATAGCCCATTTGGGGGTGAGTATTTTCCATCAATACGATATGATTTCTACATAATGCAAGCATGATGGTCGATGGTGATGCGCTCCAAATTGGGCTTGATCTTATTGTTGGCTTTGGTAGTCGTCGCCGCGCGCGAAACGACCCGCTTGAGCATGGCAGCGCCAGACACGCAAATTGCGCCGCTGACATCATGCGCACCGATGGTACGTCAAGCGCTTGAGCGCGTCAGCAGGATGTGCGATGGGTTATCGCGCAATCAGGCATGTTATGGCAATCGCGCTGTTCAAGTTGAAGCGCGTCCAAATGTCAATGCGTTTCGCTTCGATGATCAGGGCGATATAGCAGACCTCGATCTTTTCGCGCGCATTCAAACCAGTGCTTACGATGCGCTGTTGCAAACGTGGGGTATCGTTTTGTTGAAAGCGCAAGTCAATTTACCGACGGCGCTGCCTGGTCAAAATATCACCTTTTTGTTATTTGGCGATACCGAAATCGACGCCGATACACCAGATATGCAAGTATTCAGCGTACAAACGCGCGTCGGTGCTGTTCAGTGTGATGCGCTCCCCAACTCTGGTTTGATCATTCAAACACCAGCCGGTCAGCGCGCGCAGATGCAGATCAATGGCACCGAAATAATCCTGGGTTCTACCGCAATGCTGACAGCGAGCGCGCACGGCGAGATGGTCATTGCACTCCTGGAAGGTCACAGCGAAATCAGCGCGCACAGCGTGACGCGCATCCTGACACCCGGCACAGAAGTTCGCATCGCTTTAGGCGGCGACGACGGAATGCAAGCGCAGTCCGCACCATCCGAAGCGCAACCCTATGCCGATATGACTGATATGGAACCGATGCTCGCGCTGCTCGAACGTGATTTTGAACTTCCAGAAACGACCGCCAACGCACCGTGCGTGCCAATGAGCCTTTACGGCTACAGCTATATCGTGCAACCGGGCGATACGTTCTCCTTGATTGCCGCACAATCCAGCGTCAGTATCGAAGCACTGGCAACTGCAAACTGTATCGAAAATGTTAGCTTTATCGTCGTCGGTCAAGTACTGAGCGTTCCCTTACCGATTTCAACATCGATTTCAATATCGACTTCTGGTGCGGACAATAGTGCAGTGAGTGGTGGTGACACAAGCAGTGATAGTGGACGACGCGACCGTACATGCGGTGACGGCATTTGTGTACCTGGCGAGAATCGTAATACCTGCCCCATCGACTGCCCAGTCAACGCGCCGCGCGACGAAAATGGATACCGAATAACCGGCAACGACAAAGACGATGACTGAGTATCTATCCGAACAGCGCAGCGCACATAGTAGATACACACGCGCCTTTGTGGTATCTTTGCGCTGATTTCATATAGAAGATTCGTAAAGACAGGTATGATCAGAATTGTTTTGCTGGTCGCGTTGTTGTGTAGTTCGTGCAGCGCGTTAAACCCACTATCTACAGAAACACCAACGCCAACCCCCACGTTGACGCAGACACCCACGCTACAACCGACGGAAACGCCGCTCCCGACAGAAACAGCGACGTTGACGCTAACGCCCACCATAACATCGACGCCGACACCCATCCCTACTGAAACGCCGACATTACTCCCCACGACTACCCCGCGCCCGGTCGTCAGCTTTGTATCGGATAACTGGGAATATATCGAGAATGATGCAATTCTCAGCCAGCTCCCAGCGGGCATGATCGCGTATATCAACTTCAATAACCGTGAAACCGTGAGTGGAACGCCGCAGCCCGTCAACGATACACAGGTGCTGTACTACGTATCGCCGAATGCACCGGGCGCGCGCTTACCGATTGCCGAAATGACGGGTGCGACGGAAGATCAGATTTATATCGCGTCAACTGGCGATGCCATCGCCTATTTACGTCCTATCGGAGGCGCATTGGCGAGCGGGTTATACATTATCGATATGCAGATCGGAATCAGCTTCCGTGTACTGCCGATCAATACGCTCGTCCAGCAGAATATTTTCAACGCACCTGTATGGACGCCTGATGGCGGCACGCTGGCAGTGGTGCTGGACACAGGGTACGACCTCGATATATTCGCGGTACGTCGCGATGGATCGAACCCGACAAATTTGACCAGACAAGGGTCATATGAGTTTTTCCCCGCGTGGTCGCCAGACGGTCGTTATTTAGCGTTTGTCAGCGATCGGTTGACATGTCCAAGCTGGCGACCTGGCGAAGTCAATTCGTGTAATGATACTGGCGCATTCGCACCTTACGGCGGTAATGTGTTCGTGTTGGATACCGCGACCGACGCCGTAACGCAGATTAGTGATCAGTTTGTGACCGAACCACCTGTGTGGTTAAGTCCGCGTCAAGTTGGCTTCGCTGTGGGCGACCCAACCGACCCGTTAGGCGGTGGCGACGCACGTTCGTTATGGGTAGGTGATATCATCACCGGGACGGCGACGCAGATACAGCGTGGCGCGGGCGGTGATGACTTGATCAAGCTATCTGAGGCATGGTCGCCAAGCGGTCAGCAAGTCGTGTATCAAGCAGCAGGCAACACCTCGACCGAAATCGTGCTGACGACCATCAACGGCAGCGAGATCGGACGTACATCCCAGTTTACATTTGGGCGTTACGGCATGTCGGCAGCGTGGTCGCCCGATGGATCGCGTATCGCGATTGGCGGTGTCAACGGGCAGTGTCCGTATGGTGCGCTTGTAATGGATAGTAATTTTGGTGTGGTCAGCGCCGCTAATCCTCCACCAAGCATGTGTGAACCCACCTTCTCGCCCGATGGGCGCTATGTCGCGTTCACAGGCGTTAACCCGCGCATCGATGGACGTGTCGATGTCTATGTGGCAAACAACAACGGCTTCAGTATCGGCAACCTGACCGGATCGTTTCGCGGTCAAATTCGTTTGCTCGGTTGGGTGGGTGGATAAATTCAGTTAAAAGGTAAAAGTTTTAAGCCGTGCCATTTAACTTTCCCCGTGTACCTTTTTTTACTTCTTTTCATTGAAAGGCATCGCATTCATGGCAGCGCTGACAGATCGAATCGCAGTCGTCACTGGCGCTTCACGCGGGATCGGGCGCGGCATTGCGCTTGAACTTGCTAAGCGCGGCGCGACTATTGTCGTCAACTATAATTCCAGCGCAGATGCCGCCCATGAAGTCGTGGCGCAAATCGAAAATGCGGGCGGAAAAGCCACGGCAGTCAAAGGGGATGTGAGCAGCGAAGCTGACGCCGACGCCCTGATCAAAGCCTGCATCGACACGTATGGCAAAATCGATATCTTGATCAACAATGCTGGCACGACGCGCGACAATGTGATCATGTTGATGAAAGCCGACGATTTTGACACGGTGATAAATACGAATTTACGCAGTACATGGCTGGTTTCGAAAGCCGCCGTGCGCAGCATGATGCGTAAACGTTATGGGCGCATCGTCAATATCACGAGTGTGAGCGGCATTATGGGCAACGCGGGACAATCCAATTACAGCGCTAGCAAAGCGGGTGTAATCGGCTTGACCAAAGCATTGGCACGCGAAGTCGCATCGCGCGGCATCACGGTCAATGCGGTCGCGCCGGGTTTTATACCGACCGATTTGACCGCCAATCTACCCGAAGAGATGATGAAAGCGATCATCGCCAATGTGCCGTTGGCGCGTCTTGGTTCGGTAGACGATGTAGCCATGGCGACCGCGTTTCTCGCGTCGGACGAAGCAGCGTATATCACCGGACATATTTTAACGGTCGATGGCGGTTTAGCGATGTGACGGCAAAGATTTAGCGCAAAGGCGCAAAGCTATCTTGTTGCGTGGTTGTCTTTTTTTAAGGAGCAGGTATGGCGACACTTTTCTCGAAGATTATTGCGCGCGAAATCCCATCGGAAATCGTGTTTCAGGATGACCGCGTGACAGCGTTCAAGGACATTAATCCGCTTGCGCCCGTTCATATCTTGATTGTACCGAACAAAGAGATTCCGACGGTAGACGATGTGAGCGACGCCGACGAACTTATGCTTGGTCACTTATTCGTGGTCGCGCGGCAGGTCGCGCGCGACCTGGGCATCGCCGAAAGCGGCTACCGTTTGATTATCAACTGCAAAGGCGACGGCGGGCAAGAAGTGTTTCACCTACATATGCACTTGCTTGGCGGACGCAAATTGGGGCGCATGTTGGTAAAAAGCGAGTAGTTGAAGTGTGATGGTTCACGTATTCAATTTCTCCAAGCGCGCCGCCGCTTCACGCAGTAGATCATCGCTTTTGCAAAAGGCAAAGCGCGCTTGTGTACTCGCCATATGAGCGTGACCTTGACTATAAAAGAACGTCGGCGGGATGCACGCGACGCCGATTTCACTGGTCAGATAGCGGGCGAATTCGATGTCATCGCCATCGAAGACGTTGCTAAAGTCGCCCATCGCAAAGTAGGTGCCTTCCGGAACTTTGACTTTCAAGCCCGCGCCGCGCAAGCCGTTAACCATTAAATCGCGCTTGACGGCATACATTGCCTGAAAATCTTCAAAATAGCTGCCGGGTAAATTCAGCGCGTAAGCCGCCGCGAGCTGCGCCGGATGATTGGATGCGAAGGTGATATATTGATGCGCACGCGAAACACCCGTGATCAGGTTCGGGTGTCCGTACACCCACCCGATTTTCCAGCCCGTCGTACTGAATGTCTTACCCATACTGCTGACGGTGACAGTGCGCTCATACATACCTGGCAGTGTCGCCATCGGAATATGCGGCGTATCACCAAACGTCAAATGCTCGTAGACTTCATCGCTGATCACAATCACATCATGTTCGATGCACAAGTCTGCGATTTGTTGGAGTTCGGCGCGCGTATAAATACGTCCGGTCGGGTTGTGCGGCGTATTCAGGATGATCGCTTTGGTTTTGGGCGTAAATGCGGCGCGCAGTTCTTCAAGCTCGAACGTCCAGTCGGGCGGACGCATCGGCACGAAGACGGCGGTCGCGCCAATCCAATCGACATTCGGCACGTAGCTGTCAAAGAACGGCTCGATGACGATGACTTCATCACCACGATCCACCAAGCCCATCAGTGACGAAAAGATACCTTCGGTCGCGCCAGACGTAACCACGACGCCGCGTGCCGGGTCAATCTCCATGTTGTAAAAACGTCCGGCATGATCGGCGACCGCTTTTCGCAGCACGGGCGAGCCGTTTCCCGGCGCATACTGGTTGACGAGTGCCCCACTCGACGCGGCACGCGCCAGTTCCGCAAGAATTTCGGGCGGTGCGTCGAAATCGGGTTTGCCCTGTCCAAGGTTGAGCGCGTTGTACTGAGCTGCGAGTTCATTGATTTCAGTAAAAATCGTCACACCTAAATGTGCGACGCGGTTGGCGATGCTTGGCATAGAATAATCTCACGAGCGATATTTTTGAATCTCAGCGACGGCAAGTTTATCACAACGTTCGTTGTATTCATGCCCCGCGTGACCACGCACGTGTACCCATTTGACTTTATGGACTTCACACAACTCGTCGAGCTGTTCCCATAATGCTTGATTTTTGTTGCGCTTCCAGTTTTTGGTCATGGTATTGATCACATACTGCGAATCAGTGACGACCGTAACCGGCGTAGGGCGACTGAGCGCGCGCAATCCATCGATGACAGCGTTGATCTCCATTTGATTGTTGGTGGTATGCGTCGCGCCCCCCGTGACAATTTCTTCTTTGCCAGCGCCGCCATTTTCGTCATATGCGACCAAAATCGCTGCGTATCCACCAGGACCGGGATTGCCCGAACACGCGCCATCAGTATAGAGGACGATTTGATTTTTATAGGTTGCCAAAAGTTACACCACCTATTGAGATTGGTTATTTTCAATGCTCTTGCACGCCCAATTGAACAGTTTGAGCAATATCTCCCGCTTCAAGATCGGGAACTATCGTCAATAGGTTCACGTCGGGTATTTCTCACTCGACCCTATCAACGACGCCGAGTCGTCCAAACATGATCATGCATCGCCATTTATAAAGGGCGTCACGGATGACGCCCTTACTCAATCAATCTATCGATGCGCGCTTAGTTCAAGAACTTCCGCAGCACCGTCGGTAAAATACCACCGTTGCGATAATACTGCACTTCGACTGGGGTATCGATGCGGCACATGACCGTGAACTCTTTGACCGTGCCGTCTTCGCGGGTCACGCGGATGACAACATCTTGTTTCGGCTGCAAATTTTCGATACCGGCAACGTCAATAGTCTCACGTCCGGTCAAACCGAGCGTCTGATAGCTGTCGCCGTCTTTGAACTGAAGCGGCAGTACACCCATCATAACGAGATTGCTGCGATGAATGCGCTCGTAACTGCGCGCGATGACCGCTTTAGCGCCAAGCAGCGCCGTCCCTTTCGCTGCCCAGTCACGGCTTGAGCCTGTGCCGTATTCCATGCCCGCCAAAACGATAAGCGGTGTATTCGAAGCTAGATAACGATTGGATGCTTCGTAGATGCTCATGATTTCGCCCGTTGGCAGATATTCAGTGACTCCGCCTTCGCTGCTCGGAACCATCAAGTTACGTAAGCGAATATTTGCGAACGTGCCGCGAATCATGACTTCATGGTTGCCGCGCCGCGCGCCATAGCTGTTGAAATCGACTTTTTCTACGCCGTTGTCTTTCAGATACTTGCCTGCCGGGCTGTTTTCGGCAATATCACCAGCAGGAGAAATATGATCGGTCGTAATCGAGTCGCCAAGCAGCGCCAGTACACGCGCGCCAATGATTGGCGGGATTGCGTCAACGTGCATCGAGAAATTATCGAAGTATGGCGGTTCCTGGATGTACGTACTTTTACGATTGAACGTGAACACATCCGCGCTGCTGCCTTGAATCGCATTCCACGTTTCGTTTTGAGTGAAAACGTTGCCGTACTGATTCATGAACATCTCTGGCGTGATCGATGACTGAATGGTTTCCGCGATTTCTTGTTGGCTGGGCCAAATATCACGCAGATAAACCGAGTTACCGTCGCGGTCTTTGCCGATAGGGTCATTCGACAGGTCGATATCGACCGTACCCGCAATCGCATACGCAACGACGAGCGGCGGCGACGCCAGATAATTGGCTTTGACGAACGGATTGATGCGCCCTTCAAAGTTGCGGTTGCCACTCAAAACAGCAGCGGCAACCAACTCGCCTTCTTGTACGGCGGTGACGACGCGCTGCGGCAAAGGACCCGAATTGCCAATACAGGTCGTGCAGCCATAACCGACCGTATGAAAACCGAGCGCTTCAAGATACGGAGTCAGCCCGGCAGCATTGAGGTAATCGGTGACGACGCGCGAACCGGGCGCGAGGCTGGTTTTGACATACGGTTGTACGTCCAAGCCTTTTTCAATCGCTTTTTTCGCCAACAACCCCGCGCCGATCATGACCGATGGATTGCTGGTATTGGTGCAACTGGTGATCGCAGCGATGACGACGACACCATGACCAACTTGTGCCGTGTGTCCGTTATCATGCACCGTCGCATGACGCTCGATGGCGTTTTCGTCGAGCGCGAATCCGCGCTGTTCAACGGGCGCACGGAGCGCTTTTTCAAACGATGTTTTCATATCACGCAGCAACACGCGGTCTTGTGGGCGTTTGGGTCCCGCCATGCTTGGCTCGACAGTGCTGAGATCGAGTTCGAGCAGTTCGGTGAACACGGGATCAGGCGTCTCATCAGTGCGGAATAAGCCCTGTTCTTTGCAATAGCGTTCGACCAACTGCACCGTCGCTTCATCGCGTCCGGTGCGGCGCATATACGCCAATGTTTCGTCATCAACCGGGAAAAAGCCAATCGTCGCGCCATATTCAGGCGCCATGTTGGCAATCGTCGCGCGGTTGGGCAGCGACAAATTCCCCACACCCACACCGTAAAATTCGACAAACTTATCGACGACGCCGCGCTTACGCAGCATCTGAGTAACGGTCAATACCAGGTCGGTTGCGGTCGTACCTTCGGGCATACGTCCGGTCAACTTGAAACCGATTACTTGCGGCAAGAGCATGTAAATCGGCTGACCAAGCATGGCGGCTTCGGCTTCGATGCCACCAACACCCCACCCAACCACACCCAAGCCGTTGATCATCGTCGTATGACTGTCGGTGCCGACCAATGTATCGGGCAGCGCTTCAATCTGTCCATCGACTTCGTAAAGCTGAACGACTTTCGCCAGATATTCCAGATTGACCTGATGCACAATGCCCGTTGCAGGGGGAACAGCGCGGAAGTTGCTCAGCGCTTTTTGTCCCCAATGCAGGAATTCGTAACGTTCTCGGTTGCGATCAAATTCAACGCCCGCGTTGAGCAGCGCCGCATCGCTGCGCCCGAAATAATCGACCTGCACGCTGTGATCGATGACCAGATCAACCGGCACAATCGGGTTGATCTTGCGTGGATCGCCGCCATCCATGCGCGCCATCGCACTACGCAGCGCAGCAAGATCGACAACAACCGGCACGCCTGTAAAATCTTGCAGCACAACGCGCGAAGGCTTGAATGGAATCTCGATTTGTGCAGGCGATGCCGCTTCCCAGGTCGCCAGCGCCGTCACATCGGCTTCGCTGACTTCAAAGTTATCCAGGTTTCGCAGCGCATTTTCCAACAGAATTTTGATGCTGAATGGCAGTTTATCGATATTGCTGAAGCGTTCCGCGAGTTTGCTCAAGCGGTAGATCACCGCTGAACCACTCTCGGTTTCGATAGAACCGCGCGTACCAAAAGTATCGACTCGTGTACTCATGGACTCACCTTTTCGTCGAGGCATCGAGGTAGTGACACCCGATGATTAAATCAAAGGGACTTGTAGTGACATACTCCCCACGCCTAAAGGCGGGGGCTTCTACCCTCACCGCGACTGCGAAGGCGAACCTTCGTCTTATCGTCGCTCCGGTAGCACAGCGATGCCCCGCTGTGTTTGACGTTAACTACGGTATTGCGATATTACGGGATTATGATCGAGGTCAGATTTTTACGTCTCGTACCGCGCACATCAACCTCCCCCTCTTATACGCTATTTCAGCGGAAAAAACACAAGACCGACGCCTTATATCCCCCTGCCTGAAGGTAGGGGTCTTACGGCGCTTTTCTGATAAGAGGCAAATTTGAATTGTCTTGGTAATCGTCATTGTACCCCAGAATGAGGGTATTTGTCAGATGATTTTCTCACGTTATGCTGAATACATCGATGAAAGGATATAACCATGAACGATGAATCGCACGCCGCCTACAATCGGCTTCGGCGCTTACAAGAACACAATCTCTCCAATATCCCGGCGCAAATCGCCAATCGTGCCGTCACGTCGTTTTCGCTGCAAGACGACCCGATCTCTGAAGAAAGTGCCGATGTGTTTGTGATGGTGTATCCACAAGACCCATTTGTCGGCGAGCCAGAAGTGCGCCGCATGAGAGCTATGGATATTCGTCCCGGTTTAACGAATACGCGTGTGCGCCTGCGCACGACCGCAGGCACGATTGCACAGCCAGACGCCGAAGGCAATTACTTTTTCATGCCTGGCACACGCGAGTTCGATCAAGTCAATGCGTTTTATTACACAACCTACACGCTGCGGATGTTCGAGCGTTACGCGCGGCGCGCGCTGCCGTGGTCGTTTCCTAGTACACGACTGGATGTAGACCCGCATGTCGGCGTTGGCACAAATGCGTATTACAGCGAAAACGACCGGATGCTCGGTTTTCAAGGCTTTGAGAAAAACGGACAGCAGTTCGTCGCCGCACAAAGCGCCGATGTCGTCAGCCACGAGACCGCACACGCCGTTTTGGATGGTCTGCGCGATTTATACAACGAGTCGTTCGGACTAGGCACAATGGCGTTCCATGAAAGTTTTGGCGATATGACAGCGGTTTTGGTTGCACTGCACGATGATTCACTAATCACGACGCTGCTTGGCATTACCAAAGGCGATTTGACCCTGAACAATTTTATCGCGTCGCTGGCAGAGATGATGGGCGGGCTTTCAGAGCCGCTCGAAGATCATGTCCAGCAGCATACGCTTTATCTGCGTAACGCAATCAATGATTTCACGGCGATACCGTTCGAGGCGATGACTTATCGTACGACCAATTACGACATGGAATTAGCACGTGAAAGCCATAATTTTTCGCGCTTGTTCACGGGTGCGTTCTATGAAATTTTGATCGGCATATACGAACAGATTCGTACTTCAACATCGGACCGGATTGCGATTCATCGTACGCGCGATGTCATGGGATATTTGTTGACGAATGCCGTCGAAGGCGCGCCAGTTGGCGAGATGGATTTCGCAGATATGGCGCGCGCATTTTTGGCGGCAGACCATCACGTTTATAAAAAGACCTACAGCGATATTCTGATGCGTGTATTCGATAAGCGGAAAATTCTCGAACAGGCACAGGCGAGCGCATATATAAACTCACTGGATCATATGCCGAAAATTGCGCTGCCCAAAACGATCAACTCGACGCTCTCGTCGGCACAATTCCTGGAAGAAGAACTGATACCCAAGCTAAAAATCCCAGCGGATGCCGAACTGATGCCATTTTCCACCTATCGCAATGCGGCAGGCACGGCATATCTCACGTATTGGTCAACGCGACGGCTGACATTGAGTGGCACCGAGTACAAACAGTTCGATGGCGCACACATCGACGCGCTTGGGGGACTGACCGTAACGTTCGGCGCGGATGGGTGGCTTCGAAGCGCGGTTTATCGCCCCGTGACTGATGTCGATGTCGCGCAAATCAGTATAATGACGCGCGACCTGATTGATCTGGGCTTGATTGCAGACCCGCTCGCAATGAGTGACGGCGTGCGTTCGCCACTTACGATGGCTGACCCTAAGCCTAAAGGGTTATGGATTCCCGAACTCCCTGCCGATTTGCCGCCGCTCGATCGTCCCATGCAAACCCCAAAACCGAGTAAAATCGTCAAGTTTCCGATCATCTTCGATAGCATCCCACGCGGCTTATCATCACTGCAAGATTATCTGGAAAAGTGGGTGAATCGTCGTAGCACGCACCCTTAAGCGTGTGACTATCAGGATAAACAGCGTGAGGGCGAGGCAAGGGTCACCCCTACAATTCTGATGTTGACGTTGTAGACTTGTACAGGCGCGGCGTGCCGCGCCTTTTTCGCAACTTTCAAGGATCAACAGACCTTATGCCCAACGACCGCAATCGCAGACCAAAAGCGACCGACCGTAACCGCTCCTCGTCGGCTGCCAGCCCGACAGACAAACCAAAAACGCCTGCCGCTTCCTCATCGTCTACGCCGCCGCCACCGCGTGACGTTGGATCGCGTCGCGCCAGCAGCCGTCGTGAAATAACACCGACCAGCGCGAAAACACCTACTGCTGCTCCGCGCAACCGTGCCGAAGAACGCATCAAAGAACGCAAACAAGAAAAGCGCCGCCAACAATTGACCACCGGCGGCATTGCGGTCGCCGTAATCATCGGTTTAATCGTGCTGGCAATATTGGTCGTAAATCAACCAGCAGACGCGCCAATTCCACCGGAAAGCGCAGCCCGTTACAACGATCTTGCCGCTTCCCGAACTGAAGATGGCTATCCTGAACTTGGCGACAGCCCGATTCAGGTTTCGTTTTATTCCAGCTTCGATTGTGCGCCATGCGGTGTATTACATGATCAAGTAATTGACGGGTTGACCGAGCGTGTGCGCGCCGGATCAATTTCGCTGGTCTATGTACCGTTATACGCGACGGGCAGCATTACCAATGGGCAAGGCGCAGCACGCGCGGCAATCTGCGCTGCCGAGCAAGACCCGTCAGCCTTTTGGGAGCTACAAGATGCGTTTTACGAATGGCAGACCACCTTCGGTAATCAAGCGTATACCGACCCACGCATTCGCAGATTGGCAGAAGCGTTCAATCTTGATATGGGTGCGTTCTATGGCTGCATCAGCGCTGAGCGAACTACGCAGGTACTCACCGACGGATCGACGCAAGCGCGCGCGCTGGCAAATTACGTCGTGACACCTGCAATCGCCATCAACGGCATTATTCCGGTTGATGATGAAGGCGTCGCTCTGACTGATGCGGAAGCGATCTTCGCGGTCATCGACCAGCGCATCGCTGATCGCCGGCAACAGCCCGCCGCAACCACCGAACCCGACATCGAAACCACTCTTGAGGCGACTTCTGAAGCCGAAACCACGCCGGAGTCAGTCATTGAGGCGACCGCCGAAGTTACACAATTGCCATAACTTTGACGCAAACACCAAAGCCACAGCATTCGCATCAATCTTACAGGGCGATCCAGTGGGTCGCCCTGCCCCACGACTTTACCTACGAAAACAGAAACACTAACAACGTTACGCCTGTGATGGACGCCAACAACAAACCGACCAACACGCGGACGACGAAAATGCCAATCACCGTTGAAGCCGAAACGATGTGCCGACGGCGACGCGCTTTTTCATCGAGCATCGGGTCGCCGCTAAAATGACGGGTTGCGTCGTCATGCGTCAGCGCGGCATAGACACCGATCAAGAGGGTCGCCACAATAGCCAGCAGGCTGTAACTATCAACCGGGACGAGATTGAACAGGTTAAAAACGAATGCCAGCACTGTCGCCACTAAGCTAAGCGGAAGCCATACCACGCTTTGGGCGTATAGATGTTTGAGAAACGTCGTACGAATTCTTTCAACCCGGCGTTGAACAAAATAGCTGATCGCGCTGCCGCCCATCAGCGTAACGACGTAAAACGGAGCCGCCAGCAACATCATAACGACACCGCTAAAGAAGTTTGTATTGCGCCCGGCAGTAGCGGCGGACATACGACCATCCACGATCCACACAATCAGTGCGAGAAAAAGCGACTGTATTAAACCAGTGAACAAAGCGTACAACAAAAACCGCCACCAGGTCGCGCGTTCGATTTCGCTGTTATAAACATCGGCGCGGCGCGTCAGAATGCGAATGCTTCCACGCATCAGTGAAAAACCACCGCGCAGTAAACTTCGGAAGCTGACGCGCGCGGGTGACCCAGGAATATCAAACGGAAGCGAGAAGCCGCTCTCGCCTGAAGACGCAAGGAGTGATCCTGCATCCGCCGCTAACGGACGCAGTGTTTTGAAGGTCACTCGCTCGGTTTTTGGCGCAGCACTTTGCGACTCAATATCTGGTTCATCACCAAACCCTAAACGCGAAAGTAAATCGTCATCGGCAGCGATGCTGGTTCGATCAACACGCGACGACGGTTTCGATGGTGCGAACGCATTGACATCGGGCATATCGTCGGCGTCGTCATCGCTGAATGGGGTATCCCACGAGTATATCGACGTGGTATCGGTGGAGACGCTGAGAGTCGGCGGTTCGGGCGAGCGTTCTATGATCGGGTTTAGAATCGCCGCGAGCGGGTCGTCATCTGTCGTGTCATATTGCTTTGGCTCGATGGGTCGAAGCGGCGCAACCGGACGCAGTGGCTTCGGGCTTGAAGGCGGATTGCTGATGAGCGCGTCTTCTTTGGTAAGCAGCTTGTTCAAAATATCACGCGCTTTGTCATTCTTTGCATTGAGTTCGAGCACGCGCTCCAAATAGCGTTTCCGCATGAACGGATCAGTATCCGCCGCTGCCAAATAAAACCATGCCTGTTCGTTGAACGGATTCATGTCCACGACTTGTGATAATGCTTGAATCGCACTTTCGCGGTCGCCTGCTTGCAGCGCGGCTACCCCTGTGCGGAGCAGTTCCATTTCTGTCGCCATGCACTCCCCGCCTTTTATTTTGAGGTCCAAGAAAATTGTTTCAAATCACAGCCGAGTCAATGACCAACTCGATTGTTCATCCACACCTTTTAATTATACGGTTTTCCAACCGTACTTTGACAATAACTCACCTCTTTCGTCCTATACGAACAGTTGTTTTCAAGTAAAATTTAAGGCATTTGCAAAGGATTTAACACAATATGTACACACAAAAAACGTTTATCGCCATCGCCGGAAACATCGGCGCAGGCAAAAGCACACTCACCCGCTTGCTATCAGACGCATTTGATTGGGAACCGTTTTTCGAAGCCGCCGCAGAAAATCCGTATCTGGCAGATTTTTATGCGGACATGAAGACATGGAGTTTTCATTCACAGGTTTTTTATTTAGGAAAACGCTTAGAACATCATCGTTTACTTATCGATCATCCTGGCAACGTCGTACAAGACCGCACCGTGTACGAGGACGCCGAGATTTTTGCGCGCAATTTATTCAAGCAAGGACAGATGAGCGAGCGCGACTATGATGCGTATCGGCGTCTGTACCGCGCGGTCAGCAGTTTTTTGCCGCCACCCCAGTTGATCGTGTACTTAAAAGCAGATATCGACACGTTACAGCGGCATATTCAAGGGCGCGGGCATGAATACGAACGCGATATTCCGGTCGATTATCTGGAGCGACTGAACGGATTGTACAACGCATGGATCGAGGATTGGACGCTGTGTCCAGTGCTGACTATCGATATGAAACAGCACGATTTTCAGCATGATGCCGATGACTTGCAGCAGATCATCGATCAAGTGCGCGGATCAATGGCACGGGTGCGTTAAAATTTGTGAATTCTCACAAATCTCAATAGACAAAATTTGTCAAATCGGATAAAATCAGAACTATCGATTGAAACCGATTCATCAGATAAATAGCCCCCTGTGATCGCTGTCATGACGCACATCGATTTAGAGTCAGACTTTTTGGAGTATATCGTTGAACATGGTTATCAACCGGGCGACCGTTTGCCGACCATCAACGAGTTGCAAGAAAAAGACCGTTTAGGCATCAGCATCAGCAAAGTGCGCGAACAATTAGAAGTTGCACGCGCGCTTGGTTTGGTCGAAGTACGCTCCAAAACCGGGATGCGTATGAAAGAATACAGCTTCATGCCCGCCGTACGGCTCAGCTTGATGTACGCGCTGGCGGTTGACCCAGCGTATTTTGAGACATTCAGCGAACTCCGTAATCATATCGAAACCGCATTTTGGAATGAGGCGTGCGAAACGCTGACCGACGAAGACACCGCGATTATGCGCGCGTGTGTCGATGCCGCGCGGCAAAAATTGCTCGGCGCGCGCATCGTCATCCCTAATGCCGAACACCGACGTTTTCATCTCACTGTGTTCAAACGGCTGGATAATCCGTTCGTCATGGGCTTGCTTGAAGCGTATTGGGACGCTTACGAAGCGGTCGAACTCAACCGCTATGCGGATTACGACTATCATCGTCAGGTGTGGGATTACCACGAGCAAATTCTAGATGCGATCTGCGCCCAGGATTACGACCGTGCGCGTCAGTTGTTCATCGATCATACCAAGCTGCTGCGTCATCAGCCGACCACACGTGAGCGTACGGCTGTAAGTATCGATTCTGAAGCATAAAGTTGTTCATTGGGCTTTCGGTTAGGAGCAAGACAAGGGATTATGGCAGTCAACATTCAACCAGATGTTCAAACGCAGTTCACAGGCGCATCGATTGTCAACGATTTCGCCTTAAGTGTCGCCACCAAAAACGGCTCAGGCAGTCAAACATCGAATGCGGTGATTATCCGCTCGTTGTTCCGCATGGGCATTCCCGTGAGCGGCAAAAACTTGTTCCCGTCTAATATTAAAGGCTTGCCGACGTGGTACACGATTCGCGCCAATAAAGATGGCTACATAGCGCGCAGTGCCACCACCGAAGTCGCAGTGTGTTTCAACCAGGATACAGCAGCAGAAGACATTGCCAATCTGAAGTCAGGCGGGGTCGTCGTCATTCCGTCCGATTGGAAATGGGGACAAAGCCGTGCCGATGTGACGTATTATGAACTGCCCGTGAAAGAACTGCTCACACAGGCACAAATCGGCACTGACTTCCGCGAACGCATCGCCAATATGGTGTATGTCGGCGCGGTGGCATACTTGTTCGGTCTGCCACTCGACATGATCAATCGTGCGCTGCTCGATCAGTTTAACAACAAGGCGAAACCCGCGGCTATGAACTACGCCGTAATCGAACTGGCATACAACTGGTCGCGCGATAATCTGGTCAAGGACGACCCCTACAAGTTCGAAACGATGAATGGTACGGCGGGTAAAATTCTAATCGAAGGCAATGAAGCATCGGCGCTCGGTTCGATTTTCGGCGGCGTCTCGGTCGTGGCGTGGTATCCGATCACGCCATCGACGAGCCTGGTCGATAGCATCATGGAAAATCTCAGCCTACGTAAAGACCCGGAAACGGGTAAGAATACGATTGCCATTGTGCAGGCGGAAGACGAACTCGCCGCTATCGGTACGATCATCGGCGCGGGTTGGGCAGGCGCACGTTCGCTGACAGCGACGAGCGGACCTGGCATCAGTTTGATGGCAGAATTTACCGGGTTGGCGCAGTTCGCAGAAATTCCTTGCGTCATCTGGGATGTGACGCGCATGGGACCGAGTACAGGCTTGCCGACACGCACCAGTCAAGGCGACCTGCTGTTCATCCACTTTTTGAGTCATGGCGATTCGCGTCACCCAGTATTACTGCCCGGTACCGTCAAAGAATGCTTCGAGTTCGGTTGGCGCGCGCTCGATTATGCTGAGCAGTTACAAACGCCCGTGTTCGTAATGAGCGACCTCGATTTGGGTATGAATTTGTGGATGAGTGACCCATTCGACTACCCTGATCAACCGATTCAGCACGGCAAAGTGTTGGACAAAGAACGCCTCGCACAATTTTTGGAAGAAAAGAACGAGTGGATGCGCTATCGTGATTACGACGGCGACGGAGTCGGTTATCGCACGCTGCCGGGCACGGATCACCCACGTGCGGCGTACTTTACACGCGGCACGGGTCACAATGAAGCCGCAACCTACAGCGAACGCAGCGACGACTGGACGAAGAACCTGGAGCGTTTGCGCCACAAGTTTGAAACCATGCGCGATCTGCTTCCGCACCCCATCGTCGATCATGACCCGTCAAAGAAAATCGGCATTTTGTCGTTTGGCTCAAATGACTCGGCGATTATCGAAGCGCGCGATTTAATGGCGGCAAACGGTGTACAGACCAATTACATGCGTGTACGCGCCGTACCCTTCGCGCACAATGTCCGCGAGTTCGTACTCAGCCATGAGCATGTGTACGTCATCGAAAACAATTTCGATGGTCAAATGGCGCAACTTTTACGCATGGAAATTTCTGAGGATACGCGTCACATGGTTTCATTGGCGTGTGGTGATACGCTGCCGATGAGCGCACAGTGGGTGATCGATCAAATCATGGCACATCAATAGAGCGAAGGTTTAAGGAACAAGCATCATGGCGAACGCAATTGGACTAGAACGTACAGACTATAAGGGCGCGACCAGCACGCTTTGTCCTGGCTGTGGTCACGACTCGATCTCCAACCAGATCATCAGTGCTGCTTATGATCTCTCGCTGCCGATGACGCAAGTCGTTAAGTTCAGTGGCATCGGCTGCTCAAGCAAGACGCCTGCGTATTTCTTAAAGGGATCGCACGGTTTCAACACGGTTCACGGACGTATGCCGTCGGTTGCCACCGGCGCGATGACCGCCAATACCGATTTAATCGCGATTGCGGTCAGCGGTGACGGTGATACGGGCAGCATTGGGTTTGGTCAATTCAAGCACTTGATCCGCCGCAATGTACCGATGGTCTACATCATCGAAAACAATGGTGTGTACGGCTTGACCAAGGGGCAGTTCAGCGCGACATCGGACGAAGGACAAGAACTCAAGTATTACGGACTGAACGAACTGCCCGCGCTCGATTTGTGCCTCGAAGCGATTATCGGCGGTTGTACGTTCGTCGCACGCAGCTTTAGCGGTGACTCTAAGCAAGCGCAGACTTTGATCAAAGCGGCACTTAGTCATCGCGGTACCGCCGTAATTGACATCATCAGCCCATGTGTGACCTTCAACAACGACCCGAAGGGCAACAAGAGCTACGATTACGGCAAGAAGAACGAAATCGCCCTGCATCAGATCGACTATATGCCCAAGGGTTACGTCCACCCGCGCGAAGAAATCACGGCAGATTACGCCGAAGGCGAATTGATCGAAGTCGACATGCACGACGGTTCGACGATCAGGCTCAAGAAGGTCGATCAAGACCACGACCCGCGCAACCGTGCGTCCGCCATCAACACGTTGGAAAAAGCACAGCGCGAAAACCTGTTCATGACCGGCTTGATTTACTATGAAGAACCGCGTCCGACTTTCGACGAAACATTACACCTCGTCGATACGCCGCTGTCGCATTTGCAAGATGCGCAGCTTCGTCCGTCGCAAGACGCGCTTGCGTCGCTGATGCAGAGTTTCATGTAGTCTATACCAAGCAGTTGGTAATCAGCAGTTCACAACGGGCGTTCAATTGAATGCCCGTTGTTATTTCAAATTCATATGCTACAGGGTGCCGATATCGCGTCCTTGCAAGCGTAAGCCATTCAGCACGAGAATCGTCGTGTAGGCGTACCATTGGGGTAACCCGTGTTCATCGTGCCAGCCGCCGTCATCCCTCTGTGAATTTTCCAGATGATCGAGCATGGTTGTTAACAAGCCGTCCGGCAGCGCCGCTGCAACAGGCGAGTCTGGCGTGCGCGCATAACTGAGCAATTCGTAATATTGTTCTGGTTTGGCGCTGGCAGCGCACGCGGCAATATTGTCCATCGTCGCGTGCCAACGCTCGCCGTAACCAGGTATGGCTGTCACCGCCGAGTAATAATCGTAGGCATGATACGCCATGAACAGCCAATCGTTGGCGCGAATTTTTGCATCGTCCAAGTGTGCATCCGCGTAGAGCGCGGTCGTCTCTAAAAGCGAGTCGGTCGCCAACCCAAAACGTGCCAGGTTGCCGACGATTGAATCAGGGGCGGTTTGACCGCCGTCATTCCACCAGGGCGCGTGCGGATAATCAAGAAGCGCCGTAGGATTCTTGAGCGACCCGTCGCTTTCACGGTTGGATTCCAACCATTCGGCTGTCCCATCCAGCAGCGTCCCCGCCGAGACGCCACATTTGCTCATCATGCCCAGCAAAAATTCCAGCGCCAACGGGTGCGACTCTGGGCAGCGTATATCATGTTCCAACGCATGACCAAAGCCACCGTCGTGATTCTTATAGGCATACAAACAGGCGTGCAATCGTTCGACCACCCCGTCTTGAAATAAATAGGCGAACAAAGCGCGCTCCCACAACACGCCATTAGCATAAACAAAGTCGCGCGCGGCTTTCAGGTTGATCGGCATTTTGAATTCCCCAGATGTTTTGACCATACTTAAAGCGTATTCATGATTCCGGACACAATCGATCCGGTATTCGGAGAATGTGTCATGACGTATCGACCAACCGCGCGCGTGCTAACTGTGCTTGAACTGCTGCAAACACATGGCTTGATGAACGCGCGTGAACTTGCACGACGTTTAGAAGTCGATGAACGCACAATCCGCCGCTACATTATGACTCTGCTCGATATGGGCATCCCCATCGACTCAGTAAGCGGTCGCGACGGCGGTTATTCACTGCAACGTGGACATAAACTGCCCCCGCTAATGTTCAACAATGAAGAAGTCATGGCATTGAGCATTGGTCTGGCGTGGGTGCGCCTATCAGGGTTGAGCGGCATCGTTGGAACGGTCGAAAGCGCACTGGCTAAAATCGAGCGTGTGCTGCCCGAAACTTTATCGGAACAACTGCGCGCGATCCGTGAAGCGACCCAGATGAGCGACGACGATTATCACGATGGCGATGACTTCGTAATTGAAAGCGCCGTCCTTGCCACCTGCAATCTCGCTGCGCACAAGCGAAAACAACTCAAAATGACGTACCAATCAGCGTATGACGTGACCGAGCGCGTCATCGATATTTACGGAGTCGTCAACCAGCAGCGACATTGGTATGCCGTCGGCTATTGTCATCTACGTACGGGTTTACGAAGTTTCCGGTTGGATCGGATGATGTCGCTCCAGCTTTTGGAGACCACGTTTACCCCACCGGACGAGTTCGACGCGGAGTCTTACTTGATTGAATCGATTGTGGCGATGCCCGATATGTGGGACATCGCGGTGATTCTGCATACACCGTTGGAAAATGCCCGCCGTCATATTCCGCGCGGTATGGCAACACTGACCCAAGAAGCCGAGTACGTCCGACTCAAGGCGTCGATCCATGATCTCAACGAGATGGCACTAATATTGATACGGTTGGGCTGTGCCATCACAGTCATTCAGCCGCCGGAATTACGCGACGAACTACGTCGGATAGCGACTGATCTTCACGACATGTCCGAAGACGCGCCGATTTGACCATCAGTCCATCGGCTGAATGATCGGTGGGTCGGTCGGTTGCGGCGTAGGTGGGTCAATCGGCGTCGGTATGGGTGGGTCGATGGGGGTTGGCATCGGTGGATCAATCGGAATCGGCATCGGTGGATCAATCGGCGTCGGCATCGGCGGATCAATCGGCGTCGGCA